>Ga0190349_1000005_pt1 | contig 102102 bp, 88 predicted proteins | sample 48721378_MG_FD_179798 | JGI IMG/M metagenome (GOLD analysis project Ga0190349, IMG submission 179798) | Hydrothermal vent microbial mat bacterial communities from Southern Trench, Guaymas Basin, Mexico - 4872-13-7-8_MG | ecosystem: Environmental > Aquatic > Marine > Hydrothermal vents >...
CCCGCGGGTTGAGTCACGGCAAAATTCGCTCCTAGATTATTTAAAGTTATGAAACCCTCTCCCCAATGCGCCACCGAAGTGTAATTAGCGTTCATGTAATTTGTATCTTCAAAAGTCTCGGTAACTTCTTGGTAATACTCGACACATTGCTCGGGGTCTTCTTGAGCCCAAAAATGTAAAGCCAGGAAAAGAATAGCCAATGTTACTAAAGATAGCCCGATATATCTTTTAATCTTTCTGGTCATTGCCTTTTTCCTTAACCAATACCTCTTATTCCTTTTATTACCTTCTTAGTTCCTTAATTTTTCAAATTAAATTTTTTTATTATTTAATATTTTTTTCCCTTCTTTATTTTCTATTTTCTTTTTTACCAATTTAATTTTTTATTAAATTTAAAATTTAACTCCAACTTGAATTTAAATAATTATTAAATAATTACTCGTTTTCTAATAAATTTAATATTCTCCAATCTTTCCCTTCACTCTTCAGGGAGAAAAGCACTGTTACTTTGCCTTTCACTTTTTTTCCCTCACTTTTCCTTATTCTCTCCTGCTTAAGAGAGGCTAATGGGGACTCTCAACTTACTTGCCCGTTTGAAGCTCAACTGCTAATTCCACTTCGATCCGAGCGGTGGCCAGATTAGCTCCTTGGCCGATAACTCCAATACAGACCAGAAGAGCATCGGTAGGATCAGCCACGCCCCCGCCGGCTTCATCATCGATGAGAAAAACAGTGTAAGTATAATTGGGGTCAAAACTTCCATCATCGCGACGAATAAAAGGTTGCTTAAAAAACAAAACATTGGCTATATCAGCCTGGCCATCATTGTCTTGGTCAAGCATACTTAAAATTTCCAAATCTGTTTTCTTGCGGAAATAGTTCTCGTCTTGAGGAAGATCAATACCTGTCGGCTCTCGCAAGTAATGCTCCTCGAAACTCGTCCAGCCTTCGTCAGCAAAGTTACTCTCAATTGCTATCCAGGCTGCATCAAAGCCTGCCTCGGCAGCATTAAAAGCTTGATCCTGGGACCTAATATTGGCCGAAACCTGGGGCCCCGTGCTGGTAATGGTAATTAATGTAATTCCGATACTCAAAAGAAAAGCCAGAACCAAAATAACTACAATTAATCCCGTTCCCTGGGAAGAGGGGAGAATCCAAAATTTCAGAGGCTTAGCCGCAAGTCTTTTAGCCATTATCTTGTCCCTAAATTATAGAGGTTTAAAGCCAAGTTACGGATAGTAACCGTCGAATCGAGCAACACTCTCCTTCTCATGTCATCGCTACTTGCTCCTGGGCTATTGGCAATTGGTGGCCGGCGGTAAAGATAAATATTATTAGGCGGGCTACCCGAGACACTCGTCATTTTCTCGGCTGTTCGCCCCAAAACCCAAATTCTTACTTGGCTTATGGATGAAATAATTTGAGATTTACTCTGGCGAGCGGCGTCATCATCACCAGGTTGAATAGTCCAGTCATCATTCAACCAATCCGTAAAGCCATCCAGGAAGCCATTATTATCAAAATCCCCATTATACTGAAATTGAATACTTTCAATATTTTGAGCCAAGGCATAATGCACAATTCCACCCTGCTCGCCAATGGTGGTCAGGTAAAGAGTGTTGGGAATGCCCAGGTATCCATGTTCAGCATCTAGGGAAGAAATGGAGGGATAATCTCCTGGTGATCCGGTGGTGTCCAGCCAGTATTGCTTGATTTGACCAAAGGTCATAATTGCATCATCCCAACAGTCGGCTCCACAACCAGTATCCACCAGACCCCCCGGCGGGTTCAATTCCGATTGCCCCGGTTGCATATTTACGTGTTCTTCGCCTTCATCACAACCATGAATTGAATTATGAGAGAGATAGCGAAAAGCAAAACAGCCCGGGCAAGTGGTGGATAAGATAAGCACCACCCGGTTCTCATAAAAATCAGGACACTCATAAGGAGCATTTTGCAACTCCCACTCATAAAGAAAGGCTGTAGCCGCGCCGCCACCATGCCCTCCTTGATATTGGCGAATACGAAGAGCTAAAGGGTCATCGAAATTGCCCATAACTTTTATCGAATCAGCCGCTTCGTCTCCCGGGCTGAAGCTATCGTACCCTTCTAAAAAATAGCCCGAAACTTCGGGAATCAGGCCCACGCCTGCTGAGCGAACATCGCGGGAAATAAAAAACATCGCTGTGCGCACATCATGTTGCAGCTCAGCTATTCGTTGTTGGTCAACAGCAATGCGATGACTGCGTATATAAATAGCCAATGTTCCTAGCACCACCACTAACATAACCACACTAGCCACCAAAAGTTCAGCCAGAGTAAAACCCTTCCTCCAAGATAATCTAAAGTAGTGAGGATTCATTTTTTTTCTCTCTAGCGCGCCAAAATAGTGCGGATGTCAGCCATCACCCGGTGCTGAACCGGATTGGCTAAGAGTTCACCCTGGTCAACGTCAACCTGGGCCGGGCCAAATACCAGGACCCTTATTTCGGTGTAAGAAACTTGAGGATTAAGCACCGTTAGCCGCCGGTAATCGTAAGTCCCATCGCTATTGACATCAATTTGCTCATCTAAATCGTTGCCACTTAAACTTGAGAGCTCAGTACCGGTTAGATTGCGGAGGAATTCTATTTGTTGCTGAGCTAAGAAAGTGGCATTGGCTATCCGATCAGCCCGGGAATTCATCAAAATCCCAAAGGTGAAAAGTTGAGCCAAACCTAAAACAGCAATAGCCACGAGGGCAATTCCTACTAAAGCCTCAATTAAAGTCATTCCTTTTTCTTTCGGCCGGATAAAGACAGCTTTAAAATTTAATTGGCCGATTTTCTTTATCCTTTCTTTCCAAGCTTGAATCATGGTTAGCTCTCATCTTTTTGATAGCGAATCGATCCCCCCTGGTAAATCCAGATTCGCCTCAAATCTGGCTGCCCGGCTCGGGCTAAACGTTCACTCTGGAAGATTAGATTATTCTTCTGGGGATCATAATTAAGCACGATCCCCAGAGGAGAAAATTCAATCCATTGACTCGGAAGATTAATGGTTACATTAAATTTATTAGGAATGCTTTGGGGAACTTCCCCGCTCACCTCTTGCCAGGTATCAGGAAGGGCTTCTACTTCAACCCGGTAAAACCATCGTCCATTTTGCTCGAAAAAACGCACCCGGTGGTCGAGCTTAGTTTTAACAGCTCGAAACTTTGTCCTTTCAAGTGTAGACAAAACTTTCCTGGCTTCGCTTTCCAAGCTCCTGGTCTCTAGAGAATTAAGAATTAAGGGATAAAAAGCTAAGCTTGCGATCCCCAAAATAGCCACTACCACCAAGGCTTCAATAAGCGTAAACCCCCTGTTTTTTGCCTTTTTTAGGGGTAAAAAAGCCACTTCAGCCATTAACTCTCCTCGCCTAGAAAATTGACCATCTTTAACCCCATTTTAAGCGGGAAAATACTTCCCTCGCCTTAATTCACTCCTCATTGCCTCTTTTTATGACCAACCCCATTAAAACCTAATTATAATTTAATAATAACAACTTTTTTCCCACTGTCCAAGCTTAAATTTAAAATTCTCCACTTTTTCCTTCTAACTTAGATATAAAATATAAGGATTATCCAGAACAGTCAATCATCTTTGACGATGATATCCCGGGTCAAAATATAACCGTCTTTTCCCTCGTTTAAGAGGGGGGAAACTCATCTTAAAAGGCTAATCTTCGATCAAATCTCAAATTGCCGTATAATCTAAGTAAAAATTGGTTCTCAAATTCAATCTGGCCGGTCCCTATCTTCTCCTTTCTATTCCACTTTTCCTTTAAATGGCTCCAATCCATCTTTAATTTTCCAGGGATAAGAAATTCGGCCCTCATCCCGATTTTGCTGAGGTCGAGTTGAATTTTAAGGCACTCTGTGGTATTCAATGGGACAATGGAAGAGAAAACAAATATCTGGAAATATGTAATTTTTTTTATCTTCTTCTTTTTCTGCTGCCTCTCCTTGACGGTTAATATTTCGTCTCTTCAAAAGAATTTTCTTTTTGCTGATGAAGCCATCTACTTGGCCATGACGCAGAGCATTGCTCATGACTACGACATTGAATATACCCGCCGAGACTTAAATCGTTACTATCAACATTTTGATGCCGGCCCCCTGGGAATTTTCCTGAAAAAAGGCAAAAACAACAAAATCTATTACGCCAAATCTTTTGTTTATCCCCTTCTTGCTTCACCTTATGTTCGTTGGTTAGGAACCAATGGATTCCTCGTATTTCATGCTCTTCTGCTTCTCCTCTTACTCCTGATGGGTTTTTTCTATCTTGGCTTTGACCTCTCGCCCTCGCTCTCTCTTGCCTGGATACTAAGTTTTGTTTTTGGCTCGGTGGCTTGGATTTATTTCGTCTGGATTTCTCCTGACTTCTTCAATCTAGTTCTCGTTTTCACTTGTCTTTTTTTAATCCTCTATAAGCACAGGCATAAGGAAGTTAATTCTAACCATCCTCTTGTGGTCTCAACTAATCGCCTCCATCGTTTTCTTGTCTCTGATGCCTCTGATTATTTAGCTGCGGTTTTCATCGGCCTGGCTGTTTATTCCAAACCACCTAATATAGTTCTCCTTGCTCCGCTTCTTCTGCCTTCTCTCCTTAAACGCCGTTTGGTGAAACCTGTTCTGCTCTTTTTGCTTTTTATGGCTATTAGTCTAATTTGTTGGGGGGGGAACTATCTCCTCACCGGAGACTGGAATTACCAAGGAGGAGAGAGAAAAACTTTTTATTTTCAGTACCCTTTAGAAAAAGATAGTTTTACTTTCGATTCCTTGGGAGCAAAAATGTCGGCCGAAGGGTATGGAGAACGCCATCTCTTTCCGCCGCGAATTGTTCTTTCCAATCTTTTCTACTATTTCTTTGGGCGCTTCACCGGCCTGACTTGGTACTTTTTCCCGGCCTTTTTCTGGCTGGTGTTATTTTTGGGAAGGAAAAAAAGATGGTACCAATGGATTATTCTTCTTTCTTTAGGCAGCGAAATCCTAATCTACATTTTCCTGATGCCCGATAATTATGCTGGAGGAGGCGGGGCTTTAGCCAATCGCTATTTCTTAAACATCTATCCCCTTTTCTTTTTTCTCTCCCCCCGGTCTCTGAAAAGCCGCGATCTCATTTCCATTTGGTTGATGGCTTCGCTCTTTCTCTCCCCTATTCTTATTTCTCCTTGGAAAAGCTCCCAGTTCCCGGCTACTCATGCCAAAAAGAGACCTTTCAAATGGCTCCCGGTTGAGTTAACCCTCATTAACAATTTACCCACCAATACTAATCCCGATGCTTTCCGCCAAGAAATTGGCACCCCTCCTCATATCGGTTGGCTTCATTTTCTTGATGACAACTTCTATCCCCGGTTGGAACCTGATGGCTTTTGGACCAAAGGTCCCCATCAAGCAGAAATGATTCTAAAAACCTATTACCCCGTGGAAAAACTGGTCATTCATCTCCTTAATAATCCCCGTAAAAGGAATCGCATTACCGTTCAGGTAGGCCAAACCAAAAAGTCAGTTGTTCTAGGCTATAAACAATGGGGGACTCTAGAGTTCGAACCAGTTAAAGCTTTTCGGATGCGAGCTATCCATCTCTATCGTTTGAAAATAAAGGCAGAGAAAGGTTCTATTCCTTACTTCGAAGACCATTCGTCTGATGAGCGACGCTTTCTAGGTGTGTTTTTCAAAATAGAAATCATCCCCGCGGAAAAGGACATCAACTAGGTAAAATGTGTGGATTTTGTGGATTTATTCAACCTCGGAGGTTTGGCCCCCCTCAAAAATCCGTGCTGAAAGCCATGACCCAAACGATCATCCACCGGGGCCCTGACGATGAAGGATTATACTTAGATGACCAGGTTGCTTTAGGAGTTCGGCGATTAAGCATTATCGACCTTGAAGGCGGGCATCAACCTCTAAGTAATGAAGATGGCCAGGTGTGGATTGCTTACAACGGGGAAGTTTATAATTTCCCGGCCTTAAAAGAAGAGCTGCAGAAAAGAGGCCATCATTTCAAAACCAAAACTGATACCGAAACAATTCTCCATGCTTACGAAGAATGGGGAGAAGATTTCGTTCATCACCTGCGGGGAATGTTTGCTTTTGCTCTTTGGGACAAAGCTAAAAAAGTTCTTTATCTGTGGCGCGACCGAGTGGGAATAAAACCCCTCTATTATACTCTTCTACCTGATGGAACTCTTATCTTTGGCTCTGAACTGAAAACAATTTTAACTTTTCCCCGCCTGACACGGTCTCTCAATCCCCGGGCTTTGGATCTTTTCCTCACCCTTGAATACATCCCGGCTCCCCTTTCAATTTTTAAAAACATTTATAAACTTCCCGCCGGGCACTATCTCCAATACCGCCAAGGGAAAATAAATGTTCAGCCCTATTGGGAGCTACCTTCGCCTTCTCTTCAGGAGCCTAGCCGGAAAAATAATTCGCTTCCCGCTATTAGGGACGAACTTTATTCTATAATTAAAGAAAGCATAGCGCTCCGCTTAATCAGTGATGTGCCGTTAGGGGCTTTTCTCAGTGGCGGAATTGATTCATCAACCATCGTTGGCCTAATGCGCGAGCTAGGGGTGTCGCCTCTGCTAACCTTTTCGATTGGGTTTGAAGACTCCTCTTACAACGAGCTGAATTATGCTCGACAAATTGCCCGCCGATTCCACACCCAGCACGAAGAATTTATCCTCCAGCCCCAGGCCGTTACTTTGGTCAACCAACTCATCCGTCACCTTGATGAGCCTTTTGGAGATTTTTCTCTCTTCCCTACTTTTCTTGTTTCCAAGATGGCTCGTCAACAAGTTAAAGTTATTCTTTCTGGCGACGGAGGAGATGAAATTTTCGGAGGCTATGAGCACTACCAAGCCCAAAAACTGGCCCGTTGGCCTTTAGTCACTCCTGGAGGGTGCCTCTTGAGTAAAGTCCTTCATTTCTTGCCGCCTGCTCCTCAAAAAAAGGGCCTCTGGAATAAACTTCGCCGCTTTACTCAGGGGCTTTGTCATCCCCGGGAGCTGAGACATTTCCGGTGGATGGTCTTTTTGGCCGCCCAAGAGAAAACAAGCCTCTATTCCTCCGAATTACAGGCCCAATTAAACCAAACGTTCGGACTTCCTTCCTTTTCTCCTTGGGTTGAATTAGTAACTAAAGCCCAAGATTATGATCCCATTACTGCCGAGCTTTTTCTCGATTTCAAAACTTACCTTCCTGACGATATCCTGGTGAAAGTAGATCGTATGAGCATGGCCACTTCTTTAGAAACTAGAGTTCCCCTCCTCGACCATCGTCTAGTGGAGTTTGTTTTTAGTGTTGCCGGGAACCTAAAGCTTAAAGGATTAACCACCAAATGGATTTTCAAAAAGACGATGGAACGACTCCTCCCTCACGAGAATATTTATCGGCCCAAAGAAGGATTTAGCATCCCTATTAAACACTGGCTTCGCCAAGAACTGCGCGACCTAATGCTTGACTACTTAAGCCCAGCTCGCTTAACCAAAGAAGGTTATTTCAACCCGCAAGTGGTAGAATCAATGATTAAACGCCACCTTCAAGGTCAGGAGAATTACAGTCATCAATTGTGGAGTCTCCTGGTTTTTGAAATCTGGATGGAAAATTACCTTTAATTATCCTCAGGTGTAAGACTTCTTTGGTAGCCCGATCGATTTTAACTTTTTCAGCCACCGGTAAGCCCGGCACCCAGATAATTTCTCCTTTTGACCAGAAAACAGGTAGTTGAGAACGAAGAAACCAGGGGATTTTGCGGTGGCGAAAGATCTCTTTAAGTTTCTTTCTCCCTGGCGAACCAAGCGGCTGATAGCGATCGCCGGGTTGGCGAGGCTTGACCACTAATGGCCAAGAAACTTTTTGGCTATCTAAATAAGCTCCCTGCCAATCATCAAAATTTAAATCCTCAAGGGTTGTCTTTATCTTCGTTTGCGCCTCAAAAACAATCCCAATTTCTTTGACTTCAAGCTGGTTTTGTCCTTCCCACTCATAACAAAATGAGGGTGGACTCTCGGTCAACAACACATAAATTCTTTCCTCTTCACATCTTAACTTCACCTGGCGAGAAAGAACTAATGTCTGTCCCGGACGAGAATGGAAAATAGTTTCAACATCGCGAAAAGTAAACGCCCGCAAATCGCCGCGGAGCTGCCGGAGATATTCCCGAATTATCAGCCGAGCTAATCCCGGAGAAAGAGAGCTAAGCCTCCGCCGGTCAAGGCAAAGGTTTTCTTGAGTTTCATAAATTATTTTCTCAGCCCATTCCTGGCCTAAAGAAAGAAGTACTTCCTCCTCGTCCTGGCCTATCTTGGTTAAAATCTTGATATGGTGGAGGAGAGAAGCATCAAATTCCTCGAGCAGGTAAGGAATCAACTCCACCCGGATTTTATTTCTTAACCACCGTCGATCGAAATTAGTGCGATCCACGCGACAAGGAAGGCTGTTCTGGCGAAGGTAAGTTTCAATCTCAGCTCGAGAAACCTCAAGTAAGGGCCTGATCAAGCGTTCCCCAACTTTAGGTCTTATTCCCCAAAGCCCCCTTGGGCCAGTTCCTCGAAACAAATGGAGAAAGAAAGTTTCTACTTGATCATTAAGGTTATGGGCGGTAGCAATCTTCGTGGCCCCAATCTTGGCGGCTGTTTCCTCGAGAAATCGATACCTCATCACCCGGGCCGCTTCTTCCAGGTTGAGTTTTTGACGGCTTGCTTCCTGGCGAACATTCGCCCGCCCTACAGTCAAAGATAATTTTAACTGCGTGGCTCTTTCCCGGATAAACAATTCTTCTTCATCAGCTTCTGGTCTTAGCTGGTGATTAAAATGAGCCAAATAGAGGCCAAAGCCCATTTCTTTCCTCAATTCCAGGAGGAGGTGAAGGAGGGCCGTTGAATCAACTCCTCCGGAATAAGCCAAAAGGACCTTGTCCCCGGAGGTAATCAAGCGATATTCAAGAATTGTTTTTTTGACTTTTTCGAGCAGTGCCATTAATTCTTAGGCCCATGGCAAATTTGGTCTGAACAACAGATATGATTTCTCCCACGCAAAATTAAAACCCTAATTATAGTTCTCCTCCCCAAGATGGTGGCGGTGGAGGGATTTGAACCCCCGACGCTGCGGATATGAGCCGCATGCTCTGACCAACTGAGCTACACCGCCAAGTTGAGAAATTTTAACCAAATTGACTCCTCAAGTCAATCTAAGGCCTAACTAGATAAGCTTTTCAATTCCCTTGATGAGAAAATAGTAAGCCGCTTCTTATTTGGTTAAGAACAAGTTGATTAAGAACATTATCAAGATAAAAATCAAGATAAAAATCTATCATAGGGCCTATCCCCGGAATTCTTTTAGCCTCCTCCTCATCACCAGGTTAGCAATACCTGCTTTATCGCTTGCTTTTGATTCTCTCTAGATCATTAACCAAATTAAAAAAGTTAGGCTGGTGATTTATTTTATCTTAAAGTCCGAATCTTTCCTTCCCGGATAAGGGCCGAACCCAATTTCGCTTCTCCCTCAGCGGATAATGATTTGGCATTCTCTGGTTTCAAAAGTTAGGGGTGAACCACTCGGTCCCATGGCCATCACTCCCGAGAGAGAAATACTTGCCTCTCCGGATTCTTCGGCTTGAAAAACAAGAATAGCCACCGTACCTCCCCCTTTTTTCCCGCGGCTGACATCAGGAGAAGTAAAGCCAATAGTACACTGGCCAGAACTATTATCGATATTCTGCAGGAAAGAAGGTCTCTCTCCCATTTGCTGGACAAATCTTCCCATGTTGACTTGCTTCAATTCCAAGACCTGGGAATTAAAACTGACATTAAAAGACATGTTGGCCACTTCCTCTTGAGCTTGAATATTGACTAAGAGGCGGAAGGTTCGACCTTTGGCCGTCTGCAGACGGGTGGTGTTGAAATAAAGGCGATTCACTTGTTGGCCGGGCTGGATTGCTTGCTGGCTTTCTCTCATCCGCAGAGCTTCATCAGTCATAGTTCTCCCCGGGAGATCGGAGGCCACACTCGCCCCTGCCGGCTGGGTAACTCCCACCCAAATGGGTTGCCTATCTTTATCTTCAACTGGAATCTGGCGAATGATATAAGGAGTAATGGTTAAAATGACATCTGTTTGCTGGATGGTTTGGTCGGTATTAGAGAAAAGTCTCCCTAGAAGAGGAATACTTTTCAAGCCAGCAATTCCCTTTAAGGTCTTTCTTTCTTCATCTTTGAGGAGCCCGGCTAAAAGATTAGTCTCCCCGTTTTTTAATCTAATAATATTCCTTACTTCCCGAGTAGTGATAATCGGAATATCGGCATAGCCAGTGCCTCCCAATGATTTTATCTGAATTTCAAGCTCCAAAGTCACCTCGTCTTCATAATGAATAAAAGGCGTTATTTTGACATCAATACCGACATTTTTGTATTCAAAGGAAGTAACGGGCTGGGTACTAATTCCCCCGGCGGCAATTGGCGCCCAAGTGGTCCGCGGAATGGGAATCTCATCGCCGACAACATATTCTAATTTTTCGCCTTCTATTCCCCGGAGGCGGGGTTGGGAAATAATCTTGGTATCGGCATCCGATTCTAACATTTGGATAAAGGCTGTGGGCAAAACAAGCTGGAAATTTTCTTTTAGTTTAAAGCTAAGATCGCCCAGATTTAGCCATCCATCCGCGGCATTTTCCTGGGAATAGCGAATTGTTCCCCCATATTGGTCAAAATCGATACCGAGCTGCCGGAGCTTCATCCGGGAAACTTCCATAATTTCCAGGTCAATTATTACCTCTCCCTTAGGCTTATCCCACAGTCTAATTATTTTTTCAGCCCGATTTACCACCTCGGGAGTATCCCGAACAGTAATCGAATTTAAATTTTTATCGATGATCACCGTGGGGGCCTTAAATTGAGTCCTTAACATTTGAGTTAAGCCAGCCTGAATCTCCTCAGCCTTGACATTGGAAAGATAGAAGGTTTTTATAGCTTGAATCTCATACTGAAGTCGCTTTTGGGGTAAATCAGGAACAATTATCACTGTTTTTTCATCAACAATCCGGTAAAAATTTCGAGAGGCTAAACAAAGAGACTGCATCGCCTGTTCAAAAATCATTCCTTCCAAGTCGATGGAAAAAGGGATATCTTTAAATTGCTCGTCGAATAAAATATTCACCCCCGCATGCTTGCCTAAAGCTTCAAATATCGATCTTAAACTTGCCTTCTGGCGGAACTTTAAGTCAATTTTCTCCGGTTTAAGCTGAAGTTGGACCGGTTGTTCAAGGGGAGTCGATTCCTCTTCCGGGGTTTTTACAGGAACCGAGCCGGTGAGTTCCTGAAGATCTCGAAGCAGCAACTGATTTGTTGGATCATACATCAAGGCTTTTTCCAACTCAGCTATAGCTTCCTCCTTTTTGCCTTCGCGAGCTAGTTTTTTCCCTTGGATCCAGTGATAACGACTCGCCGAAGTCTGAGCCCGCAGTAAGGCTAAGCGATAGATCGAATTTTTAGGATTCTCCAAAACTGCTCGCTGATAAAAATCAACGGCTTCATCCCATTTTTGGGCCATAGCTGCTTCTGTCCCGCGGCGGTAATTAAGGCTAAATGTGGTACACCCCACCAAAAATGAAGTTAATATAATTAATGACAGAGCTTTTCTCATGGTTTCTCCTCTATAAAACGAAAAATTTTCTTTTCTTTGTTGGGGCCCAAAATCTCGATTTCTTCTTCAGAAATGGCCGAAATCACCGAACCATCGTCGAGAATGTCACCGCTGCGGACCACCCAGGGCTGACTCTGATAAATAAGCAAAGCCACAACTCCATCAGCCGATTTAATGTAACCAACATATTCCAAGGTGATGTTCCAACTGCTGGTCGATTCGCCTTGGGGAGTATCTAAAGTCATTTTATTTTGCGGATAAACTCCTTGCTCAGAAGTTGGTGAAACTCCTTCCGGTACATTTTGACTGCTTGCTCCTCGCCAAGAAGGAAGAAAAATATTCCGCACCGGGGCTTCAAAATTTTTCTTCGCGGGAAGAAGTTCCACGTGGACAATCTGCTCCTCAACTGCTTTTTTTGGAGAAAACGTCGAAGTCGTTTTTTTGACTTTAGCTTGGGGCTGGAGCATGCTTTGACCACTGCTTGCACCCAGCCAAATCAGCAAACAAAACAAAATCCAAATCCTTCCCTTGGCTTTTAGCTGGCCTGTCTGTTTAATCTCCCCAAAGCTTTGGCCAGCATTTCTTATCTTTTGCTTGTTCATAATACTTATTTATTTGTATTTATTTTATATTAATAATTAATATCTATTTAAAATTAATTTAACATTCTTTAAAGCAACTAAAAAATTCATCCTCTATTATTTAACGCCGGAAATAAGCGGCAAGGATTAAATTGATACGCAACCGGCCGCTTTCCGAGTCTATTTCCGAAAATCGCATATCTTCCACCATCAAGAATTTGGGGAACACTTCAAGTTCATGAAGGAACCGTTTAAAAGAAAAATAAGAAGTGATCAGTTGAAAATTGACTCTGACTTTTCTTATCCCTAGATCATCATAATTTCCGTAATCATATCTAACCCCGGACACCTGGCTCACGCTTGCCTGGAATAAAATATTTAGATCCTGGCGAAGTTTCTCGAATCCGGTTTTCTCCCCGTAGAAATAGCGATTGAGGGCAGTGATGTCTTCTGCAGCCTTTCTCCAACGAAGCCATTTACTTTTCAACTGCTCAAGGTTAGTTTCCAACTGGGCCAAAGCATTCTGGCCTTTTTCTTGAGTCACTAAAAGGTGAAAATAAGCTCTTTTTTTACCTTGGGCAAAAGCTTGCCAAACCAACAAACTGGCCACAAAAAGCATTCCCCAACCCAAGAGGAGCTTCTTTTCCGATTTAGTTATCAACCTCATTAACTTTCCTATAAAAATAAACAAAATTTATTTCCGAAACGATATTCCTGGCTCCTTCCGCTTCCTCACTAATTACCTTAATTTCCCGGCAACCCTGCTCAGCCAATTTCTTGGTAAATTCCATCAGCTCATCTAGAGAAGGGGCGGCTAATTTTAAACGAACATTGACTTGCTGCCAGTCTTGGCTAAGCACGGGATTTAAACTGACCACGTAAGCTCTCGCGGGAATCAATCTCTCCAAATCACTAAAAAAAGATTCCCAAGAATATGCCTTTTGAGCTATTAATCGGTTTATTCTATCAACCTGAGGTGCAAGCTCAACCTGAATAGCCTTGATTTTTTTTTCAAACTGGTCTCCTTCTTTCTGCAACGCCTCCTGCTTGTTTTCCAATCTCCCTAAAACACCATTTAAACTTTTCATCTTCATTTGGTAGCTGACCATTGTCTTTATTGATAAGCTCCAAAAAATCAAGTTAGCCGCCACCAAAATGATTATTAATCCCCAAAAAAGACGACGATTTCGCCTTGGATGGGAGGCTAAATTTAGACGTATTTCAGCTTTCATTGGTTAGCGTTTCCTCTAAGACTCCCATTAAAGGAGCACCCAGAACTTTTTCCTCGCTGCCCAAGCCACCTCCCACCAAGTCTTCTATACCGGTAACTCGAAGCCCAAACTTAGTTTCTAGTAAATTGGCTAGGTCTCCTTTTCTCCCTTCGACCCCATTCCTCAAAATGATCTGCTCTAGTTCAATTTTTTCTTTGTCTTTGATGAAACGACTGGTGGTTTCTACCTCTTGGAGGAGGGAATCCCATCTTTTCTCCCCATTGGTGATTACCTCCTTAGAAAAAGGTTTTTGCCGGTAAAAAACCACTTTTTCAGCCTCAAAGACAAAAGCTCCCCAATAATCAGGTTCGACATTGACCACCAAACCTTTTCCTTGTGTTTTAACCAAAGGGAGGAGGCCAAGGGTGGGAGGCAATATTAACTTAACCTGACACCCTAGAGAATCAAAAACCTGTTCATACTCTTCAATAACTGCTTGACGGGCCAAGGCTCCCACCACTCTCATCTGACCATTTTCGGGGATTATCTGATACGCAAAGCGAACATCCTGAGGTAAAAGGGGGAATTGTTTTCGGACTGCAAAAAAGATGATCTTTTCCGCTTCTTCTTTTCGAGAAGGAAGAGAACTAAAGGCCAGAACAAAGACTCGCAAACTCATTTCCGGGGGCAAGAAGGCTAAATTTTTTGGCGCCCCTTCAAGTTTCTGAAAGCCCTGCGCTAAAATCTCTTTGACTGCTTCTGGGTGACGAATATTCCGCTTATGAAAAGACGGTTCAATAATTCCCGCTGAAAAATGGCTGCGGAAAATCAAAGGGCCGGACTTTTGGTTGGTTCTCGCCAAACCAACTACTCCCTGCGGGGTTAATTGAAAACCGATGTCTAGTTCGGGCAAATCTAGAAAATACTTCTTTATCTTTAACCAGACTCTGTTGATTAACAAAGTTCCTTTCCTAACCGTTTTCCCCAAAATTTTGTTATTTCTTCACTGGTTACTTTTCTACTCCACTTTATTCCACAAAAGTGACTTTATTCAATTCTCTCAAACTCGTCAAGCCGCTCAAAACTTTCTTTAATCCGGCTTCCCGCAAAAAGACCATCCCTTCCTTTTTAGCTTGTTTTTTTACTTCCGAAAGAGGCTTCCTATCGAGAATCATTTCTCTAATGGTATCACTTAATTCCAAGAGTTCAGCGATGGCTGTTCGGCCTCGATAACCAGAAAAGGCACATTCAGGACATCCTTCACTTTCATAAAACCACACCTGTTTATATTGGTCAGGATCTAATCCTGATTCCTGCAAAATTCCAGGCTCATAACGGACGGCTTTCTTGCAATGAGGGCAAAGAAGGCGAACTAATCTCTGGGCTAAAATACAATTTAGAGCCGAAATAAAACTATAGGGGTCAACCTGCATATGTAGAAAACGACCGATGACATCAAAAACATTATTGGCATGGACGGTGGTGAAAACCAGATGCCCGGTTAAAGCTGATTGAATGGCAATCTGGGCTGTCTCGGGGTCTCTAATCTCTCCAACCATGATTTTATCGGGATCGTGACGAAGAATCGATCGCAATCCGCGGGCAAAAGTTAATCCCTTTTTCTCATTAACTGGGATTTGGGTAATCCCTTCTATCTGGTATTCCACCGGATCTTCGATGGTTATAATCTTATCTTCGGGAGATTTGATCTCCGTTAAGGCGGCATAAAGAGTGGTCGTTTTCCCGCTTCCCGTGGGACCGGTAACCAAAATCATTCCGTAAGGCTGGATAATATAACGACTGAACTTTTTCAACACCTCTTCGGAAAAACCAAGCAAATCGAGCCGCAATTCAGATATAGCCTCGGTAATCATTTCCTTATCCAGGATTCTGATGACAGCATCTTCTCCATAGATGCTCGGCATAATGGAGACCCGAAAATCGATAGTTTTATCTTTTATTTTCAATCGAAAGCGGCCATCCTGAGGAACTCTTCGCTCGGAAATATCAAGGTCAGACATTACCTTTATTCGAGAAATTATTGGCTCCTGAAACTTCTTATCAATGGGTTCCATGGCCTGATCGAGAACCCCATCAATGCGATACTTGATAATCACTCCTTCTTCCCGAGATTCCACATGAACATCACTAGCTCTTTTTTGAACTCCCGTGAAGATGATGGAGTTGACTAACTTGACGATTGACCCATCCTGGTCAGTTAATCTTTCTACTGAGATAACGTCCTCAACTTCCTCCTCTTCTTCCTTGACAACTTGGGTAATAAAGCCTTCGGTAGCATCGCGGAGGACTTGAAGAGCCGTCTCACTTTTGCGCAAGGCTTCATAAATTCCTCTCTTCGAGGCCGCATAGACTTCCACTTTTTTGCCGAGGTAAGATTCAATGGCATCGATGGTAGCCAAGTCGGAAGGATCAGCGATGGCAATTTTAACTCGTTGCCCCTCATCATCAAGGGGGACAAAAAGCGAGCGATAAAGAAAATCCACCGGGAACGACTGAACTAACTCGCGATTAATACTTACCGAACTCAAATCTAGATAAGGGACATGATACCGGGCAGCCAATTCCTTGGTTTTTTCCTCCTCGGCTAAAATCTCTTTCTGACGATTCTTTTCTTTTTCCTTAACCATTACCTCACCACTCGAATAATGTTAAAAATCGGCAAATAGACAGCTAGCAGCATTCCGGCCACGATAATTCCCATAAAAATAATTATAATGGGTTCCACTAAGGAAACAAAGGTATCAATTTTTTGTTGGAGCCGCTGATTATAAACTTCAGCTACTTCAACCAGCATCCCTTCTAAATTGGCCGAAGTTTCGCCAATGCGAATCATATCCAAGGCCAAGGGTGGAAACATTTCCGTTTTGCGCAACGATTCTGTCAAACTTTCGCCATTGCGGATGTCAGCCTGGAGATGGTCCATTCTCTTTCGAAGATAGCGGTTAGGCACAGCTTTGATCGCCACTCCCAAAGAAGAAACTAGAGAAATACCCCCACTTAAAAGAAGGCTCAAGGTGCGGGCAAAAAGTGATACCCCTGATTCTAGCCACACTCCTCCCCCAAAAGGAAAAAGAAGTTTCAGCCGGTCGACAGTCATTTTGACCTTTTCCTGGTTCCGAAAAATTAAATATAAAATCATCCCCCCACTAAAAATCAAAAGCACATAAATGAGATGCTTACGGATATATAAAGAAAAATCCATTATTAACCTGGTTATTCGAGGAAGCTGAGCTTCAAAATCAGCATAAAAAGTAGAAAAGCGAGGTAAAACAAAATTAAGAAGAATTCCTAATAGAATAAAAGAAAAAACAATCAGCAATGTTGGATAACTCAAAGCTGAACGGATTCTCTTTTTTGTCTGGGCCACTAAGCGAGCATAATCATTGAAACGACTTAGAGTGTCGGCCAAATTACCACTCTTTTCGCCGGCCATTAATGAGGCAATATAAACAACCGAAAATTCTTGCTCATATGGCGAAAATGCTTCCGATAATGATTTTCCTTCCCGGATATCCTTTTCCACCTCTAAAAGAATATCCTTGAGAACTGGATTTTTAACTCTCTTCAACAGCATTTGAATACTTTTAAGAATCGGATACCCGGCTTTGATTAAAGCCACAAATTCTTGGTTAAAAAGCAGAAAATCACTATCCTTGATTTTTTTACCTAAATACAGGTGGGGAAGGGTCATACTTTTCCAATCTTTCTTAATAGAGAGCACACAAAACCCATGTTCTTCAAAATAACGTTGAGCTTCAACTAAAGAGGGAGCTTCAAAGTTTTGGGTTAAAACTTCCCCCGATTCCGTGGCCATTCGGCAAACATACTTAGGCATCTCAGTGTTTACTTATTTTTACGGTCCTCGTTTAACTCAATCTTAAGTTATCATCTTCTGGTTGTCAATCCTTCCCCCCTATCGCCGGTTTTTTCTCCCCCTCTTCAGCAATAGTCAATAAAGCCTAAAAAATTAGTTTAGCCAGCCTCTTTTTTACTAAAGAAACTTAAACGAGGACAAGAATCAAGCCTTTCTCGCACCCCTTATTGACAAAAATTGCTTAAACTTCTATCTTTGTAGTTGAATAATAAATGATTATTTTGGGGCTATGAACCAAAAACAAAAGAAAAATAAATCCCGGTTAATGATAATTTTTCTTTTTACCTTGGTGATGGCGACGATAATGGGGGGATGGTACCTTCTCCAGGGCGCTAACAATTATCAACCCTCAACCTGGTCACCAGAGAAACAACAAAATACTGACTACATGGAAAAAGTCCTCAATCGTAATTGGCGGCCTTTAGGTCTTCTCGAAAATCCAGAGCTGAAGAAATATTTAGGTCAACCTGACATTTTTTGGGCTATCCGTTCCAGTGAACGGCACATTTTAAACTAAGAAAAATTTCCTCGAGGATGAAATTTTTACTCTACTAATCTTAGTCAACATGATTCTTTGATGAACAAGAAAATAATTTTTATTCTCCTGGCCGTTGTTCCCCTAACTTTTCTAGCTATTGTTAATGTCAATCGCAAAATAACTTGGCAAGAACCAACTGATGGTGTCACCTGGATTCAGAAAAAAGATGGTCTCACCGCCGAGAAGGTAACCCCAGGAAGCCCGGCCTATTTAGCCGGAATAAAAAAAGGAGATGTTCTCTTCTCCATTAGAATCCAAGAAGTCAATTATTCCATAAAAAATAAAATAGATTTAACCAAAACTCTCTGGCAAGCATATCTTTCCAGTCAGCGGGTTTTTTACCAAATCCAACGATCCGGTGAACTCCTCTTTCCTTCTTTTTTCTTAACTCAAAAGAAAGTCGATCCTCTCTATTTTTTCTTTATTCTCATCGGAGCAACCATCTTTATTTCGGGGATAATCGTTTTTCTTTCTTCCCGTCAACTTTTGACTAAACCGGCCTTTTTATTTTTTCTCATCAGTCTTTCTTTCTTCTCCGTATTCGTCTTCTCCCCAACCGGACAAATGGACGTTTTTGATAATCTTTTTTATTGGCTTGACCAGGTAGCTTTTCTTTTTTTCCCGCCTTTAATCCTTCACTCCTTTCTTAACTTTCCCCGCCGCAAAGTTACTTTCCAACCTTACTTTCCTTCTCTCTATCTTCTTTATCTTCCAGCCTGTTTGCTTCTTCTCGTCCGAGTTTTTCTGCATCTTACTTCCTTCTTTCACCTGGATACAGCTATCATCAACCAAATCTATTCAACGACCATCCGTTTAGATTTAGTCCATTATGTAATCATGACTCTCCTCACCTTAGTTTTAATCATTACCGACACTTTAAAAGCCACTAATCTCCTGATTAAAAAGCAATTAAAATGGATTGTTTATGCTCTCATAGTTGGCCATGTTCCCTTTATTATTCTCTATGTCATCCCCTTTCTCATCAATCGAGTTCCTTCCCAGGCGGCCGAATTATCCGTGGTTTTCCTTGCCCTTATTCCCTTCGCTTTCGCTTCATCTCTGACCAGTTATCGACTTTTGGACATTGAGGTTCTCCTCAAAAAAGCTTTAACTTTGATCGCCTCTTACATTGTTCTAACTTTTCTCTATTTTGTGGTTAGCGCTCAAACCCAACTTTTTTCAGAAAATAAACTTAACGTTTTTATCCTCGGTATCATTGCTATTCTTTTGGGAGGAACTCTTTTTTCGCCCCTAGTCAGACTTTTCCAATCTTTAATCGACCGCTTAATCTATCGAAAAAGCTACCAATATCGAAAAACATTGCTTTCTATCTCTCAGGAACTAACAAGGGAGAGAGATTTAAAAAAATTATCTATATCCTTAGTGGAACTCATCGGACAGGCATTGTCTCTAAAAGAAGTGGCCCTTCTTTTACCCCAAGAAGAACAAGAGGGAGCTTTAACGGTAATCGAAGCAAAAGGCAATATGCCAGCCAAGGGCTCAGCAGTTTCTCTTGACCCAAGTTTCCTGGATTATCTAAAAAGGAAAAAATTCTTCTCTTTTCTTCCTTCTCCTGATCATCAAGAAACCAAATTCAATTACGCTCCCCTTACTTCCCAGGGAATTTACCATTTCTTACCCCTTTTTCTGGAGGGTAGAATTGTCGGAGCCTTAGCCATGGGGAAAAAATTCGATGGAAGCTATCTCAACAGTGAAGACTGGGATCTTCTCTCTACAATATCACCGTCCCTTTCCCTTGCCTTGGAAAACGCTTACCTTTATAACCAGGTCCAGAAACGAGCTTTCGAATTAGAAAAATTAAAAGATTACAGCCAAAATATCATCGAGAGTCTAACGGTTGGCGTGACGGTCGTCGACGAAAAAGGCATTGTCACTGGCTGGAATAGAGTAATGGAACAACTTTTTCTAATTCCCAAAGCCAAAGCCATCGGACGACGCCTGAGCCACCTTCTTGATTCCAATAATTTTCAATCTATCTTTCCCCCCGATACCCAGCATGATTTCCGCTTACTAAGTGAAGTTTCTTTGGAAATGCCTACTGGAGAAAAAAGGATTTTTGATATTGCCAAAACTCCTCTCCTCGACAACAAAATGAATGCTTACGGCACGGTGATTGTCTTCGAAGACGTTACCGAGAAGATGTCTTTGCAACAGCAACTTCTAACTTCAGAAAAATTGGCTTCGATTGGCCTTCTTTCCGCTGGGGTGGCCCATGAAATTAACACACCCTTGACGGGTATATCCAGTTACGTCCAAATTCTTAACAAAAAGCTTAATGATTCTTCCTACCAACCTATCCTACAAAAGATAGAGAACCAAACAGAAAGAGTCGCCCGGATTGTCAAGAATCTCCTCAATTTTGCTCGCAATCCTGAAAGTTCAGCTTTTCAAGTCGTAAATCTTAAAGAAAGCTTAGAAGAAATTCTCTCTTTAATCGATTACAAACTAAAGAAAATGAATATCAACCTCCAACTCAACCTGAAAGAAATCCCCCCCATATGGGGACAACAAGAACGACTTCAACAAGTATTTATTAACATTATCCTTAACGCCCTCGATGCTATGCCCCAGGGAGGGACATTAAGCATCTCTCTCGAACAAAGAAATACTCAGGCTATCATCGGAATTAAAGATACAGGCACAGGAATAAAACCTCAACATCTTCCCCACATTTTTGATCCCTTTTTCACCACTAAGGGAATCGGAAAGGGAACAGGCCTTGGTCTATCAATTAGTTATGCTATCGTTAAAGAACATGGAGGACAGATTAAAGTAGAAAGTGAGGCCGGCCAAGGAACATGTTTTACCATTTATCTTCCTTTTCGTCCTCAAAACAAAACTGATCTAAATTCCGTAAATAATTAGTAAATAATTAATAGAATAGAGGCAACCATGAAGAACCAAGGAAAAATTCACATTATCGACGATGAATCAATAATTCACGAAGTGTTAACGGATCTTCTTTCTCCCGAAGGATACCAGCTGGAAATATCAGCCAGCGGAAAAGAAGCTCTAGTAAAGCACCAATCAGAATCCTTTGACTTAATTTTGCTGGATTTATTAATGCCGGGACTAAGCGGTCTTGATGTTCTTCAAGAACTAATCAAAATTGATCCTCTGGCGGTAATTATCATCATTACTGCTTATGGCTCTATTGAGTCTGCCATCAAGGCGATGAAAATGGGCGCTTTTGATTATATTCAAAAGCCCTTTAAACATGAAGAACTTCTCTTGGCCATTAAAAGAGGCATTCAACACCGGCGTCTCCAGGAAGAAAACCTCAGGCTAAAAACCGAACTCCAACGCCAATATAACTTTCAACAAATTATCGGCAAAAGCAAGGCGATGGCCAAGGTCTTCGAATTAATTAAAGCCGCTGCTCCCACCCGAAGTACTATTCTCATTCAAGGAGAAAGTGGCACCGGTAAGGAGCTAGTGGCCCGAGCCATCCATCAAAACAGTGATCGCACCAAACAACCGTTTATAGTCGTCAACAGTGGTTCTCTGCCTCCCGATCTTCTCGAGAGCCACTTGTTTGGCCATGTAAAAGGCGCTTTTACCGGCGCAGTCGCCGAGAAAGAGGGCCTCTTTGAAGCAGCCCATCGAGGCACTATTTTCTTTGACGAAATCTCTTCTCTCAACTTAGAAACTCAGGCTAAACTTCTTCGAGTGATGCAAAATAGAGAATTTATGCGTTTAGGAGGCACGAAAACCATCAAAGTGGATGTTCGAGTCATCGCCGCCACCAACACCGATCTAGAAATTCTAATTCAACAGAAACAATTTCGCGAAGATCTCTATTTTCGTCTCAACGTGATTAAGATAGAACTTCCCCCTCTAAGAGAAAGAAAGGAAGACATTCCCCTCCTTGTTCACCACTTTCTTAAAGTTTATGGAGAAGAAAACAACAAGGAAATCCTGGGCTTAAGCGATGATGTTTGGGAAATCCTGGAGAATTACGACTGGCCAGGAAATGTCCGCGAATTAGAAAATGCCATTGAACGAGCTGTAGTTCTCACTCAAACAAAGTTAATCACCAAGGACCTCTTGCCTCCCTCGCTCCTCAAAAAAAGCTCCCTCTTGCCTGTCTCGAATAATAACTCTTCCCTTGGCTTTAAAGAGCAAATAGAAAATTATCAGAAAAAAATAATCATTGATGCCTTACACCGAGCTAATGGAATCCAAAAAAAAGCAGCTCTTCTTCTTAAAATTAAACCCACGACGCTCAATGCCATGATTAAAAGACTAAATATTAATCCTCATAAAAGCTAAATAAGCCCGGAATCAAAGCCTGTTTTTTAGCTAATTTTGTTGAGCCAAGAAAAATATTAAGAATGAACTTCCCTCAATTAGTCGGCCAAACAAGAGAAAAGCAAAAACATATCTAGGTCGCCAAGGAAAAATCTTTTCCCAAAAATTTAACCTGGAGGTATAGTCTCCAGTCGCTGTTCTAAGCGACTTTTTTGATATAAAATTTACCAGGAATTTCTTGCCAGGGATTGAATTTAATTTTCTTGGGGACTTGAGTCAGGGGGAGAGCCAATTTAAGGAACCGCTCGGTGACATTTATTTGCTTGCTTACCTTCCGCCCCTCTTCTTCCCATTCAATTCTTAGGGGAAAGGGAAACCAATATTGGCCTTGGGTAACCTCGACTATCAATTCCATCGGGTTTTTCTTTTCTTGGATCGAGTAATAAACATAAACAACGGGAAGGCGATGATCATCAAACCATTTTTGTTTGAATTGGGAAGCTAAGGAAAAGGAATGACGCCCACTACTTAGATAGCGGAAGAAATCACCCGTGCGCGCGGCCTTATATTTATAATCACAAAAAAAACTTCTAAGGCGGTCAAAAAACAACTCCTCCCCGATAATATCTTTTATCATCAGGAGAACTAAGGCTGTTTTGTTATAAACAATGCTCTGGTAAGCCGCAAAATCAATAAAACTCAATCGCGAACCCATAGTAATCGGCCCTACCTTGGAATTTTTGTTGATAGTGTTAGTCATGTTTTCAATTATCTGCCGATAAGCTTTTTGTCCATACTTTTTTTCTAAATAAAGAACCGCGGCTAATTGGGCTAAACCTTCGCTTAACCACTGATCATGATAAGTATCCCAAGATAATGCCTGACCCCACCATTGATGAGCTATCTCATGGGCCAAAAAATATCCTTTCCATCGGGAAAGATCCACCGGGCTGGAAACCTTACTGAATCGAAGCCTTCCCGGGATCCGGGGTAATTCATTCAGGATAACAAAAGAAGCCGGGCTATGACCTCCTTTCTGAGGCCAAAGCCTTTGGACAAGATAAAGTTTTTCATAGGGGTAATCACCAAACCACCGGGAATAGAAGTCAACTATCTGCTCCGCCTCCGCTAACCATTCCCGGTGGTAAACTCCCGTATCTGATGCTTGATAATAGGCAGTAGGAATATTCCCTTCTTTTTTTCCTCGATTCGTAAATTTTCCAACAATAAAAGAAATATACTTAACCGGATAGCGGGTCTTGAAATTACAATAGTGAAAGCCTATTTTCTCTAGCTCTTCAACTCTCTCGCTCATCTTAAGTTCACCTTGATCCACCTGTTCTCCATTGGCAATACACTGATATTCTGGTGGAAACACAGCTCGCAGCTCAACTTGAAAATAGTCATCATTGGGCGGTGAAGGATACCAATAAGATGACTGGCTAAACAAATAAGTTTCATAGCGAGGTTGAATAAAAATCACTTCTTCTTCATATTGAGGAAAGTAAAGAACGTCGCTTGTCAACTGCTCTGGTTTAATTTCTCCCCGGTAATAGACATCAACATAAAATGATTGGCCTTTTTCCTCTGGCTCGAGTAAGTAGACATAAAAAACTTTCCGCAAGCGATCCCGGTTGAAAAACAACTCGTTTTTATTCTGATCGTAGACTTTTAAAATCTCTAAATTTGGGTGAAATTTAAATTTCAAGCTGTCAAGAGAATCAACCTGAGGGGTAATCTCAATCCTTGCCTTACCTGATAAGTAATATTTGTTTGGATTATAATCAATTTCTATCTGGTAAGCCTCCACATCAAACATGTGCCCAAAGGAAACAAACATTCGCTTTAGGCCCTTCTCTGCCTCAGGAGAATATAAACTCACAATCCGATCGTCACGCCACTGAAAAAGGTTTATTTCTTCCTCCGCAAAAGGCGAAAACACGTAGGTCATAATTCCTTTTTTTTCCCCTTCAAACTCAAACACAACTTCCTCTCCTTGAGGTATAAAAGAAAGAAACTCGTTCATCAGAGAGTTTTCCACGGCAAAGGAGCGAGAATAATGACGAACAAACAAAGAGTAAGCCTTGTTGAGCAATGATTTCGATGGAGACCAGTGGTCGTTGATCCCTTCAATTTTAATATTTCGGTTATAAAAGGATGGCGAAAATCTTAAGTAGGCATATTTCAGCTTATCGGTAATTTGCTCTTGTCCGAACATGAGTTTCAGATGATGGCGCTCATTTTTCACCTTCGGAGCAAACTCAATTTCTCCCTGACCAATTATCAACAATGCCGTTTCCATCTGGGGTAGATTATCATAGAAACAGACCGCATCAGTAAAGATTAATTTTAAATCAACATGAGTGATCTCCACCCTTTTAGCCTGTTCAACTTTATTTCCTGGAATTTTCAACCTATAAAGCACCCTCCCTTCGGGGGAAATCTCTTTGCCCGTTACCCACCATTGACCATCTCTTCTCTGAAAATGTAAATTCCAAATGTCGATTATGACCGAGGTGGCTTGAATAAATAATATCTTAAGTTTTACTTCGGCCCGAAAGTCATCAATTTTTGGTAAAGAAGGAAAAACCTTAACCGTCTCTATCTTTTTTTGATGAAGGAAATAATTAAATGCTCGTCTTTCCTTTTCCCGGTTATCAAGGGAATAATAGGAGACATAGGCTTCCTCATCCATCCTTTCCAGGGCACCCTTTAGGCCAGAAATAACTAAAGACAACTCAGAGGCTAAAGAGTCCAAATTTTGCCCCTTAAGGCCAGCTCCTTTCCCTAGAAGAAAAAAAATAGCGGCCCAAATCAATATTTTTCTCATAATTTAGAGACAGTCGTATTATACCATACCTATCAGCTTTCATTATAAAAGCTATCTATATTTATATAATAACTTAAATTGATAGATAACCTATATTCATTCATCTTGGTTAGACTTGCCAATGACAAGATGATAAAACAAGGATTAGATTCTAGGAAAATTTAGTAATCTTGCTCCAAGGTGTAATTTAAGAACTATTACTGCCTATCTCCCCAAAAACCCAAAAGACACGAAAATCCTTAACCATTATAATTATTAAAAAATAGGATTAAGAGGTAAACTTTCCCTAATTTTAACCAGAAATCATAGAGTTATGTCTCACTGCAGAAAAAAAGGCAGAGAGGTAAACTGTTACCAATTTTTTTGATTCAGTCTTAAACGAGTCTCTTTAGATAAGAATTATTCTCTGCCTTCTCTTTTTAAGCCTTTATTACTAGGAGAAGCTTTAAGGGGAACATCTTCAAAATCTTCTTCCCAAGTCACAAAGCTATGGAAAAAAATCCTATCTCCTTCATCCAATCCTCTGGTTATTTCAGTGATATGAGAGGAGGTGGCCCCAAAAGCTTTAACTGCAAAAGCAATGGCCTTTTCAGGATCTCCAGAACTCCCACACGTATAAATGTCAAGGGCTCCATAGCCATGTTCCGGCCAGGTGTGAGTTGATATGTGAGATTCAGAAATAACCACCACCCCACTCACGCCATTGGGAGGAAACCGACTAAAAGAAACGGCCCAAACATGGGCTCCAGCAATTTCAGCGGCTTTAATTAAAATCTGCTGGACTCTTTCCACACTGCCAATTATCTCAGGATCACAACCCGAAGCCTCCGCTATATAATGATGGCCGATTGGCGAATGTTCTTTCTCCATCTTTTTTTCTCCCTCAATAATATAACAAACTAAGAAATTTTAATTATGTCAGAAGCAGATAATCTGTCAAGATTAAGTTTCTCCTCTTCATCTTCATCAGTCTACCCAAAGCCTCTTTTCTTCTTTAACCACATTTAAAACAATATGAGTAACTGTCCGTTCCACATAAGGAAGAGCTAAGACTTTCTTGATCATTGTATTTAATTCTTCTCGATTCTTAAAATACCCGATGACAATCGAATCCCATTCTCCGGTAATATCATAGACAGCCATCACCCGAGGATTCCGAGCAATTATTTCCTGGGTTTCAATCAATTTTCCCTTAGAAATCCTAAGAGCAATGATCGCAATTAAATCATATCCAAAAAAACGCGGATTAAGCCAGGGGAAATAACCGAAAATGGCTCCTTCACCTTCTAGCTTCTTTATTCTCCGGATAACAGCCATCACTGATGTTTTAGTCTCTTTGGCGATTTCCCGAAAACTCAACCGAGCATTTCTATTGAGAACGTTAACCACCTTTTTCGTCAATTCATCAATCATAAATCCCTCCTTTTTTAATTACGAATGTCTCTATTATCATAATATTTTAGATAAAATATTTCAAAATTTAAATTATTTATTGACAATCATTGCCTTTGCGGATATAAATAAAAACAAAAACGGAGGCAAAAACAATGAGTAATCATCAAACCATTCAAAGATATGGATTTAAAAACGAAGAAGAAGTCCTCCGCTTTGTTGCCAACCCAACCCACAAAGTTGAATTTATTCGCTTCGTTTTTCCTGATATTCTGGGTCGACCCATGGATTTCACCCTCCCAAAAAATGAACTAGAAAAAGTTTTTAGCAGTGGCAAAGGCTTCGATGGATCTTCGGTTGAAGGATTTGTCCGCATCGAAGAAAGTGATTTAATCATCAAGCCCGACGCCTCCACCTTTCGCCTTTTACCGTGGGTATATCACGGATTTTATCCAGAAAACTCATGGCGCGAAGGCATTATGTTTGGCGATATTATTACTCCCGAAGGAAAGCCCTATGAAGGTGATTCAAGATATATTCTCAAAAAAACCCTGCTTTACGCTCACCAAGAATTTGGAATTGATGAATTTATGGTCGGACCCGAATTAGAGTTTTTCATTTTTCCCTCGGAATTCGAAGCCACTCCTCTTGATCACGGGGGATACTTTTTTGGCGGAAAACACGGGGAAATTCGCAAGGAAATCCAGCTGCTCCTAAAAAAAATGGGGATCGATTCTGAATATGACCATCATGAGGTGGCCAACGGCCAGCATGAAATAGATCTTCGTTACGGCCCAGCCCTAGCTATGGCTGATACGGGTATGCTCTTCCGTTATATGGTTAAAAAGGTGGCTCGAATGCACAATCTCTATGCCACTTTTATGCCCAAACCTCTAAATGGCCAAAATGGCAGTGGGATGCATGTCCATCAATCTTTATGGAAGGACGGGAAAAATGTCTTTTTTGACTCTTCCAATGGTTTCCATCTTTCTCCTTTTGCCCAACATTATATTGCTGGTCTGATGACCCATGCTCGAGAAATTACTCCCATCCTCTGCCAATGGGTCAACTCTTATAAACGCCTTATCGTGGGTTACGAAGCCCCTGTCTATATTGCCTGGGGACAGCGAAATCGCTCGGCTTACATTCGGGTTCCTGAATATCAACCTGGCCAAGAAATGGCCACCCGTATTGAGCTCCGTGCTCCTGATCCTGCTTGTAACTTGTACTTAGCTTTTGCCGTTATGCTGCGAGCTGGATTGGAAGGAGTGAAAAAGAAATATCAACTCCTCCCGCCAGTAGAAGAGAACATCTACAAGATGAGTCCCTCCCGCCAGAAAAAATTAAACATCAAGAATCTGCCTGGAAATCTGGAAGAAGGAATCCGCTTGATGGAAAAAAGCTCTCTTCTTCGCCAAACTCTCGGAGATCACATCTTTGATAAATTCTTGGCCAACAAGAAATGGGAAGTGGAAGAATATAGGAAGCAGGTTTCCAATGAATTTGATAAACAAGTCAGTGACTATGAGATAAAAAAATATCTTCCCTTTTTGTAAAAATTATTCCCTTCTTTTAGCCAATTTTAATAATAATAATTAGGCCTCTATTCCTATTTTAAGGGGTTAAACCAAGGGCTAAGACATTTGTTTTCTCATCTTCTTCATTTAGAACTTACCTAGATAATGAGGGTAACTAATCCTCAGAAAAACTCGGCCTCTTCTGTCGTTCTTGAGTTTATTTTTTTCCCCAATTATGCTATAAATGTAAACTAAAAATGAGTTTCGTTTCGATCATCATCAGCCTCTTTGTCCTCCTTTTTGCTATCACCGTTCATGAGGCCGCCCACGGATGGACAGCAGCGCGCTTTGGTGACCCCACTGCTCAACTCTTGGGACGAGTAACTCTCAACCCTTTGCCCCATATCGATCCTATTGGAACAGTCCTTCTCCCCCTACTTCTTGTCTTGGCCGGATTTCCCGCTTTCGGGTGGGCCAAACCGGTACCAGTTAATCCCTTAAATTTGCGCCATCCTCGAAAAGACAATTTATGGATTTCAGCCGCTGGACCGATAGCCAATTTAAGCGTTGCTTTCTTGGCGATGATCAGCCTTATTTTCTTGAAAATCATAAGTTCTGATGTCTCTTTATTCTTACGCCAAGTCCTCCTTGGTCGCGGATCGCTTCCCCCCGGATTTTATCCTCTTCAAGGCCTAGCCCTTATTCTTTTCTACGCTGTTTTAATCAACACCTATTTGGCTGTCTTTAACCTCATCCCAGTACCCCCTCTAGACGGTGGGGGAGTAATATTGGGCCTCCTTCCGGCTGAAGCAGCGGCCAAGTATGATCGTCTTCGTCCCTTTGGATTCTTGATCGTTCTCGGCTTGATTTATCTTGGCATTCTGAATATTATTATTCGTCCCATAGAAATCATTATCTATACTTTAATATTTTTCTAATCAGTTAAATGAGTGAAGCTAAAAAACAAACCATTCTCAGCGGGATGCGGCCAACCGGTCCCCTCCACCTTGGTCACTTAGCGGGAGCTTTGCCAAATTGGTTAAAACTCCAGGATAAACATGAGTGTTATTACAGCATCGTTACTTGGCATGCCCTTAGCTCAGAATATATGAACTCCCAAGCCATCAGAAACAACACTTTTGAAATGGCCGTGGACTGGTTAAGTATCGGCCTTGATCCGCAAAAAAGCGTTCTCTTCATCCAATCCGAAGTCAAAGAGCATGCTGAATTGCATCTCCTTTTATCAATGATTATTCCTCTTCCTTGGCTGCAAAGAGTGCCGACTTTTAAAGAAATGCAAAATAATCTTCCTGATAAAGACCTCAACACCTACGGATTTTTAGGCTATCCTGTACTGCAAACAGCTGATATTTTGATCTACAAAGCAAATTTAGTACCGGTGGGCGAAGACCAAGCTTATCATCTGGAGCTGGCCCGAGAAATAGCCCGGCGTTTTAACCGAATTTTCCAGCCCGTTTTTCCTGAGCCCCAAATGCTGCTCACCGAAGTGCCCAAGCTAGCCGGAACAGATGGGCGAAAAATGTCTAAATCTTTTGGTAATGCTATCTTTCTTAAAGACTCAGCGGAAGTAATTCGCCAAAAGATATCAACCATGGTCACCGACACCCGGCGCAAAAGACGAACCGATCCGGGAGTACCTGAAGATTGTCCAGCTTTTACCCTCCATAAAGCTTTCGTCGCTAAAGAGATAAGAGCCGAGTTGGCTAAAAGTTGTCTAACGGCAAGTATTGGTTGTCTCGACTGTAAAAAAGTGGTGATTGAAGCCCTTATCAAGCGCCTTTCTCCTTATTGGGAAAAAAGAAAATATTATGAACAAAACCCAAACTTAGTCTGGGATATTCTCGAGGAAGGAAACCAAAAGGCCCGAACCGCAGCCCAAAAAACTATGACCGAAGTACGACAGGCAATCGGCATTTAGCTTCCGAGGAGACAAAAAGTGTGGCTTTGAGGACCGACAAAAACGAACCTAGCTATGAAGTTCGGCTTGACTTCTTTGAGGGACCGCTTGACCTTCTTCTTTTCTTGATTCGCCAAAAAAAAATAAATATTCATGACATCCCCATCGCTATGATTACCAAGGAATACCTGGAATATTTAGATAAGAAACAACACCTTAACTTGGAACATGAGGCTGAATTTTTATTGATGGCGGCTATTTTAATCTATATAAAATCCCAAATGCTCCTGCCTCGAGAGAAAAAAGAGGGATGGGAGGAAGATCCCCGCCAACCTTTGGTTGAGAAACTTCTTGACTACGAACGAATAAAACAAATCAGTCAACTCCTTAGAGCCAAAGAAGATCTCCAGATCAAGCTCTGGACAAGGCAAGACCACCCAATCTCCTTTAGAAGAAAAGAAGAAGCCGAAATTGACCTTGAAGAAGTCAGTATTTTTGACTTGGCGGAAAAGTTCTTTTCTCTCCTGAAAACCCAGCAAGAAGATTTGCAACCCTTTGCTTCCAAGCGGCAATATTCAATCGAAGATAAAATTCAAGAAATTTTGACCATTCTTAACCAAGAAGGCTTCCTGGATTTCACTGATTATTTTTACCGTCATTCCTCCCTCGAGGAAGCTTTGGTTGGTTTTTTCTCTCTGCTGGAATTGATCAAAAGAAAAATCGTGGTGGCCCTTCAGGACAACCTTTTTCAGACCATAAGAGTGTGGATTATTAAAGGCAAGACTGATGGATATCCGGCTTAAAGAAATAATCGAATCCCTAATCTTTGTCTCTCTAGAACCGCTTTCTTTGGAAAAAATAAAAAGTCTTCTGGCTGATTTTCCGGCTGAAGAAATAGAAAAAGCTGTGGCCGAACTCTTGCAAAGTTATGCCTCTAATCAACGCGGAATCCAAATCGTCCAAGCAGCCGGCGGATTCCTGTTTACCACTAAACCTGATTACGACGGTTATATTCGTCAGCTCTTGGAGAGAGAAAAAAAAAGTCGATTGTCATCAGCAGCTTTGGAAGCACTCTCGATAATTGCCTACCACCAACCAGTTACTTTAGCCCAAATTTCCGCCCTGAGGGGAGTTGACTCCTCTCAGGCCGTAAGGACCCTTTTGGAAAAAAATTTAATTAAAATAGCAGGAAGAAAAAAAGCTCCAGGTAAACCATTTCTTTATCGGACAACAAAAAAATTCCTCACTTATTTTGGTTTAAACAGTCTTGATGACCTCCCTCGAGAAGATGAATTGGCCTCTCTTTTAGAAAAAAAACAAGGAAAAGATGATGTTTCACTTTAATATTTTATTGGGTCAAATCATCCTCTTTAATTGGCTGATTTTAAATCCTTTAATCGTCTATCCTCAACAGAAAACGACTCCCCCGGTTGATAAACACCAGCCTCAAAATTTCTTTGCCTCAAAAGCCATGGTCGTTGCCGCCCATCCTTTAGCCGTAAAAGCGGGATTGAAGATTCTTCGTCAAGGCGGTAATGCCATTGACGCCGCCGTGGCTACCGCCGCTGCTCTTAATGCCGCTGAACCTTTTGCTTCTGGTATTGGCGGGGGAGGTTTCATGGTCATTTACCTGGCGCAGGAAAAAAAAGTAACGGTTATTAATTTTCGCGAGAGAGCTCCGGCCGCTTCTTCACCAACCATGTTTCATCAAGATGGCCAAGTTCAGGAGAAATGGCGCCGAACTCATGGGCTAGCTGTGGCTGTCCCCGGAGCTCTGGCTGGATGGAACTACGCGTTAAAGAAATACGGTCGCCTTTCTTTGCGGGAAGTCTTCCAAGAGGCCATAACTATTGCCGAACGAGGATTTGCTGTTAGCCCCACTTTTTCCTCGATCAACAAAGATGAGTATGAAAAGCTCCTGGCTATGGACGGTGAAAATTCCTGTTATCTTCAGCAGGGATTCCCTTTTGAGCCAGGAGACATTTTTCGCAATCCAGAGCTAGCTCAAACTTTCCGTCTTCTGGTTGAGAAAGGAACAAAAGCTTTCTATCAAGGAGAAATTGGTCAAAAAATTATCCAAGCTGTGCAGGAAAAGGGAGGAATAATGACCGCTAAGGATTTGGCCTCTTACCAGGCTTTGGAGCTTAAACCTTTATGGGCATCTTATAAAGACTTTGAAATATGGACGATACCTCCACCTGGCTCCGGAGGTCTTCATATTATCCAGCTTCTCTCAATTTTTGAACAACTTCCCTTAAAAAAATGGGGATATTTATCTCCTAATTACATTCACTATTTTACCGAAGCTCTCCGCTTTATTTTTGTCGACCGTAACCTTTATTTAGGAGATCCTGAATTTATTGATGTCCCGCTGAAAAAGCTAGTTTCTAAAGAATACGCTCAAGCCATTCAGAGAAAAATAAAACCAACCAAGGCGGCTCCTTCTTATTCACCAGTGGCTTCTGGCCTCCTTGAGAATCCAAGGGATGAAGACGAAAATACTACCCACCTCTGTGTGGTGGATGAAGAGGGAAATATTGTTTCTCTAACCCAGTCCATTAATCACTTTTTTGGATCGGGAATCGTCCCCGAAGGCACAGGGTTTCTTCTTAATAATCACATGGATGATTTTTCCCGGGATCCTCAATCTCCCAATGCCCCTGGTCCATGGCGTCATCCTTTAAGTTCCATGGGACCTCTTATCATCTTTCATCAAGGCCAACCCTTTTTGGTCCTGGGATCACCCGGTGGAACTCGAATCTTTTCCAGCTTGACTCAAATAATCTTTAATATCATCGAGTTTGGTCTTGAACTGGATGAAGCTATTGAAGCTCCTCGCTTTTTTTCTTATTCTGTCGGGGGCAAAGCCCGCCCTCTCTTCGTCGAAAGCCGTATCCCTGCCGTTACTCTGGAAAAACTCCGTCAATGGGGCCATGAAATAACGATTAGGGAAGCCTATGATAAATATTTTGGAGGTGCGCAGGGAATATTAATCTTGCCTCAGCGTCAAGGAATGTATGGCGGAGCGGATTCTCGCCGGGATGGCACTGGTAAAGGTTACTGAAAGTATATCAATATACTAATTAAAAATAGTAAAATAATTACTTAGATACAGGGAATTATCCTAATTAAGATAATTAAAGAGAGGTAAGAAGAATGTCTTATCTAAAAATTAAACTTCTTAAACTCCCTGTTTACTTTCTTCTTATTTTGGGAATCGCGCTTTTATCACTGGACTTCGTGCCTGTCAACCAAGCCAACCCTCTACAAGTCGAACCGAATAATCTACCTCAATTTTCTTCTCCCGTGTTGATTACCTCAGCGGGCCAGAGTGCCGAAATCCAACTCGCGGGAGTCATTGCCAAAAGAGCCAGTCTCAATGCTGAACTGGTTAAAATGGCCACCGCCGAGAACTTACAAGGGAAAAAAACCCTTGTTCTGGTGCTGGGAGCAAGTTTGAAAGGTTTAGGAGCCGCTGGTTTGGATATGAATCAGGAAATAAGCCGGGTTTCTTCGCTTCTTCAGGCCTGCCAAGAAAAAAGCATTCCCGTCCTTTGTCTCCATTTAGGTGGTGAAGCTCGGCGCGGGGAACTCTCCGACAAAATTGTAGCCTCTTTTCTTCCCTTGGCTCAATTAGCCTTGGTAGTAAGCTCGGGAAATAAAGACGGGTTTTTCACTCGAATTTGCCAGGAAAATAACATTCCCCTCATCCTAATCGATCGAGCCAGTGAAGCTATTGACTATTTCCAGAAAATATTTCTAATCAACCTCCCTCAATGACAGGAAAAAGTCCTCGAACAAGATGGCCAAATTAAACCCTGTAAAAATTCTTTGGTTATTTATTGTTGGCTTATCGCCAATTGTTAATTTATTGTTAACTCTAAAATGAAGTTTTATCTTACCTCAATTACTAACCAATGATCGCCAGAAACGTATCCCACCACCAAAATACCTCTATTTTTCCTGGCCAATCATTTCCAGCAAGAAAAGAAAAGAAGACTAAGCCTACCTGGCTAAGTTCCCGCCTCGCCGGTTCAATAATCTTAATTACCACCAAAAACAAGGAGAAAGATGCCTGATTATCTTCCCTTACTGCTGATGGTCTTAATCTTTTTTGGGCTGGCCATGGGCTTTCGCCTCCAAATCGGCCTTGCTCTTGCCCTGGCTTCCCTGGGTGGGGCTCTCATCAGTGGACATGGATTGGCCCTGCGCCATCTAGTTGAAGGGGGTTTTGGCTACCTCGACACAATCTTGATTATCGCCACGGCGATGATTTTCATGACTAGTCTTCAAAAGTCAGGCATGCTTGATGCCTTTACTTCTTTTCTACTGCGCGCTTTTTATCGTCACCGTTTCCTTCTTCTCTTCAGTATGATGCTCCTCACCATGTTTCCAGGAATGATTACGGGCTCTTCAACCACCGCTGTTTTGACCACCGGGGCTTTGGCCTCACCGGTGCTAATGAAAATGGGAATGAGTCGAGTTAAAACCGCCGCCTTTATTGCTATGGCTGGAATACTAGGAATGATTGCTCCCCCTGTTAATATTCTGGTAATGATCATGGGGGCCGGAGTCGACATGCCTTATGTTGGTTTAACTTTCCCTTTATTAGCCTTGGTCATTCCTTTGGCTGTTATTTTTACCCTCTGGATTGGAGCCAAAGAGGTAAAATCATTAACCTCCTCTGAACTGGAAGAAATAATCGCCTCTTTACCCGCTGGTCAATCAAATTTTCGCATTTATCTTCCTCTAGTATTAGTGGCCGCTCTCCTTCTCGCCCAAAACTCTGCTCTTCCTTTTCTTTCTCAACTTGGTCTGCCTTTAATCTTTCTCCTTGGGGGTTTACTTAACTGGCTGCTTCACTGGAAAAAGATGAATTTCTTCTTGGTCACTCAACAAGCTCTAGCCGAAGCTTTACCCATCTTAGCTATCTTGGTTGGGGTTGGGATGTTTATTCAAATCATGACCTTAACTGGGGGTCGAGGTTGGATTGTTCTTGTCTTCTTATCTCTACCACCTGCTCTCCTCTATCTGGGGATGGGTATCAGCATGCCCCTCTTCGGAGCAGTTTCTGCTTTCGGCTCGGCCTCCATATTGGGCGTCCCTTTTATCCTGGCTCTGATTAACACCAATGCCATCCTGACTTCTTCTGCCTTGTCGGCCATTGCGGGACTGGGAGATTTAATGCCGCCCACAGCTTTAGCCGGTATGTTTGCCGCCCAGGTCGTGGGAGAAAAAAACTATTTTCGTGTTTTACGTCACTGTTTAGTTCCCGCTCTCTTTGAATTGGTCTTTGCTCTCGGCTTCTTACTAGGCGGACCATTTTTAGCTAAAATTTTCTAATTAAAAGAGTAATGATGAAACAATGAAGGTTATTTATCAGTTAATTCTTCTCTGGTTAACTCTTAATCTAACCGTTTATCTATTTCGAGAAAAACGGTTGTCTTGGCAGCTTTCAGCCGGGATGGTCCTCATCTTATTCATCCTTCGCCTTCTGTTAATCAAATGAAAACAAGATTAAATTTCAAAAACCTCAACTTCCAAAGGGGACAGCCTATTTTCATCTTCATTATGGTGGTTATAATCTGTTTCTTCACCGGAGAAAATTTCCTCTCCCTTCACCAGGAAGACTTGATCATTCCAAGTTCAGGGTTAAGCCAACAACTCCGCCTTAGTCATTATTTGCCAACTCTTGCCAATACGCCCGGTAACACCCGCGTTTTCCTTTTCGAAGGAGAAGAAAAAGGGGGGAATGTCCTCATCTTAGGAGGCACTCATCCTAATGAACCGGCTGGCTTTATCGCCGCCACTATCCTGATTGAAAATTTAATCATTAAAAAGGGACGCCTGTTCATTATCCCTCAAGCTAACCTAAGCGGCTTTACCCATAATGATGCTTTTGAAGCTAATCCTCAACGCTTTTCTCTACCGGCTCAAGATGGCCTCCGCTGGTTCAGGTATGGATCTCGCTTAACTAATCCCATTCACCAGTGGCCTGATCCAACAACTTATATCAATCCTTCCAGCCAAAAGCTTGCCGGCCCCGAAAGCCGCAATTTAAACCGTGCTTATCCTGGCTCTAAAGAAGGTTCTTTAACTGAACGAGTAGCCTGGGCGATTATGCAACTGCTTAAAACCGAAAATATTCATCTAGCCATTGATCTTCATGAAGCTTCTCCTGAGTATCCAGTAATCAACGCCATCGTCTTCCATGAACGAGCAGCAGAATTGGCGGCCATGACCATGATGGATCTCCAAATGGAGGGTTTTGATCTACGCCTTGAGGCTTCTCCGCCCAACCTCCACGGACTAAGCCATCGAGAATGGGGAGACCTCACTTCTACCTTAGCCATTCTTCTGGAGACGGCCAATGCCTCTCACGGTCGACTCAAAGGAAAACCATCTCCGCAACTGATAGTTAAAGGGCAAGATGCCAATTATGTGCGGGCGGCCCGCCTTGGCCGGCTTTTTGTTCCTTTTGACGAGGAAGGGATACCTCTTAAAAGACGAGTGGCTCGTCACCTAGCTTCTATAAAATCACTAATTACTAACTTAGCTGCCCTATACCCTTCCCAAACAATCAAGTTTGAATATTTCCCTTCTCCCCAACTTCTCCTCAAGAATGGTTTTAAAGATTTTTTGCAAATTGCATCTTCATCAAAATAACCCTGCTTCGGCCCGAATATTATTTATTATCTTTGTAGTTAAGTTAATATTTTACCTATATTTAGGATTGACAAAAACAGATGAAAACGATAGACTATCTCATCACTTAATCTTAATTGCAATCATGGATATAATAATCGCTCAGAACTCAGGTTTTTGTTATGGTGTTCGCCGCGCATTAAGGCTGGTGGAAAATCTGAGAACAAAATTTTCCGGGCCAATTTACACCCTTGGCGAATTAATTCATAACCCTCAAATCATTAATTATTTGGAGCAAAAAGGAGTCCATTCCATCAGCTCACCTGAAGATGTAGATAAAGGAATTGTCGTCATCCGAAGCCACGGTGCAGCTCCGGAGGTATTGGCTAAATTGGACCGCCCTAGTATCACCATCAAAGATGCCACTTGCCCTCATGTTAAAAAAATTCAAAATTTAGTCAAAGAATTGTCTCTAAGTAACGAAGAGGTTCTCATCTGTGGCAATGCCCGTCACCCGGAAACACAAGGACTTCTTGGTTACTGTCACTCAAAAGGTTTGGTTATCGAAAATATAGATGAAGCCCGTCACTTACCCCCCGCCAAAAAAAGAGCAGTTCTAGCCCAATCTACTCAAGACTTAGAAATTTTTCAACAAGTTGTGGCTGCTCTTTTAGAAAAGACCAACCATCTCCAAGTTTATAACACCATCTGTAACTCCACTTTGACTCGCCAAAAATCAACAACAACTTTAGCTAAGAAGGTAGATGTCCTAATTATCATTGGAGGCCGGAATAGTTCCAATACCAATAAACTATTTCTTCAAGCAAAGAAAATATTGCCCCGGACTTACTTTGTTGAATATCCCCAGGAAATCACCTCCTCCATGATAAAAAATGCTCGTCGAGTCGGACTTTCTGGCGGCGCCTCAACTCCCCCTGAAGCCCTTATGGAAGCCGTCGCCGTTATTAAAAAAATAGATCAAGCCCAACAATCTAATCAACAAAAGGTGACCCCATGTCAGAGCTAACGAAAAATCTAAGCCAAAAGGACCAATTTTCTTCTGAAGAATACGAGCAACTCTTAGACCAATATCAATTCTCAACTAAAGAGTTGACCCAAGGGAAAATAGTCAAAGGACACATTGTCAAAATTACTGAAAATCAGGCCATAATTGACATTGGCTTCAAATCCGAAGGGATCATTCCCCTTGAAGAATTCAAAAATGGATTAGAACCATCCCCTCCTACTCCAGGAGCAGAAGTTGAAGCGATGATTATCAGGACCTCAACCAGCGAAGGATACATTTATTTATCTAAAAAAAGAGCCGATGAGGAAAAAGCCCTCAATCATTTGGAAAAAGTGTTCCATCATAATTCTTGGATTGAGGGAAAAATAGTTGAAAAAATAAAAAATGGGTATCGGGTAGATGTGGGGATAGCTACCTTCCTCCCCGATTCTCACGCCGACGTCCGAAAAGTTAGGTACCCAGAAAGACTCATTGGCCAAACATTCAAATTCAAAATTCTCCGTTTCGACCGTAAAACCTCAAATGCTGTGTTATCAAGAAAACTTTATCTTCTTGATGAAAAAGAGAGGAGAAAAGCCCGCGTTTTTAGCCAATTGGAAAAAGGCAAGAAAATTAAGGGTAAAGTTAAGGGTCTAACCTCCTTTGGCGCCTTTATTGATTTGGGAGGAGTAGAAGGTCTTCTTCATATCTCGGACATGACTTGGGGAAGAATCCGCCATCCTAATGAAGTTCTTAAGGTGGGCGAAGAAATAGAGGTCATGGTCCTTGACTTTGATGAGCGGCAGGAAAAAATATCTCTCGGTCTTAAGCAGCTCGTCCCTGATCCCTGGTCCAATATCGAAGCAAAATATCAAGTCGGCCAAAAAGTCAAAGGAAAGGTAGTCAGTTTAACCGATTTTGGCGCCTTTATTGAGTTGGAAGAAGGAGTTGAAGGACTTGTGCACGTTTCCGATTTGACTTGGTCACGGAAAACGATCCATCCCAAAAAGATCCTTTCTCTAGGTCAAGAAGTAACCGTGTCTATTCTTGATATTAACCCCAAAGATAAAAGAATCTCTCTAGGACTTAAACAAACCACTCCTCATCCTCTTGAAACGCTTCGTCAAAAATTGGGGACAGGCTCTAAAATAAAAGGCAAGATAACCAGTATTACCGATTTTGGCGCTTTCATCGAGGTTGAAAAAGGAATCGAAGGTTTAGTTCATATCTCCGATATAAGCTGGCAAAAAATAAAACACCCTGGGGAAAAATTAAAAGTTGGTCAAGAAGTGGAAGCCATTATCCTTAATATCGATGTCGAAAAACAAAAACTCTCTTTAGGCATTAAACAGCTTGAAGGAGATATTTGGGAAGATTTTTTCAACCGTCATAAGATTGGGGATCTAGTCAACGTCAAAATAGTCAGGAAGGCCAACTTTGGCGTATTTGTCGAAATAACTCCTGGAATCGAGGGAGTTGTTTTTCTTTCCGAACTAAGCGACCAAAGAATTGACAATCCCGAAGAGGCCTTCAAAATAGGAGAAGAAAAAATAGCCAAAATCATTAAACTCAATCCTCAAGAGAAAAAAATCTCTTTAAGCTTTCGTCAAGCTCAGCAGGAAATTCAAAAAATGGAGTATCAAAAATATCGGCAAAGTCAACCTGATCGACTTACTTTTGGCGATTTAATTAGAGAACAACTGAAGAACATAAATACCTCAAATACATCCAAAGAGAAAAACAAAAAGAAGGAGGGCCAATAATGATTAAAGCTGATTTAGTTAATAAAATTGCCAAAGAAATGAATATCTCCAAGCAAGAAGCGGAACTAGGAGTTAATATCTTCTTTGAAACTATTAAAGAAGCGCTTCTTCGAGGAGAAGAAATAGAACTAAGAGGCTTTGGAAGTTTCCGATTTCGAACGCGCAATTCCCGTTTGGGTCGCAACCCCCGAACAGGAGAACAGGTTAAAATTCCCGCCAAAAAAATAATCTATTTCAAGCCAAGTAAACTCCTAAAAAAGATGATCAATCATAGATGAAGTACTTAGTAGCTCCTTGGAGAGAAGAATACGTGAAAAAAGTGGCTCACCAAACCGGCTGCATTTTCTGCCTGGCTTTGGAAGCAAATAATGACGAGCAAGCTTTTATCCTTTACCGAGGAAAACATAATTTTGTCATTTTGAACAAATACCCTTATAATCCCGGACATTTAATGATTGCCCCTTATGTCCATACGGCTTTGTTTGAAGAAGCCCCCAAAAACTCCACTGATGAATTAAATGATCTTCTCAAGCTAAGTCTTAAAATTCTCAATAACGTCTACCACCCTCATGGATTTAATACCGGGATGAACTTTGGCCAAAGCGCAGGAGCAGGCGTGGTTGACCATTATCATCTCCATGTTGTCCCTCGCTGGACAGGAGACGCTAATTTTATGCCTTTAATTGGCCAAACCAAAGTTGTCATTGAAGACCTGAGAAAAACCTACCAACAGCTGAGGCCCTATTTTCAGGAAATAACCCCAGATCCTTAACCAGAGATGAAGAATTGACCGATAACGAGGAAAGCATGAATTTTGAATTATCTGAAGAACATCAACTACTCCGAGACACTATTCGAGGATTATGCACTAAGGAAATTGCTCCCCGAGCAAAGAAATTCGAAGAAAATCACCAATTTCCGACTCCTTTAATTGCCAAACTAGCTGAATTAGGTTTCATGGGAATGTCTATCCCTGAAGAATACGGAGGAATCAAAACTGATCTTCTTTCTAACACTATTGTGATTGAAGAAATTAGCCGGGTCATGCCCTCTCTAGGGGTAATCTTTAGTGTTCACACCTCCTTGTTTTGCTATGCTCTCAACCATTTTGGCACTGAAGAGCAAAAAAGAAAATACTTGCCTCGAGCTGCTTCAGGTGATCTTTTGGGTGCTTTTAGCTTAACGGAACCAAATGCCGGATCCGATGCCACTAATTTATCCACTATCGCCGAAAAAAGGGAAGATAAATACTATCTTAACGGAACTAAAGCCTGGGTCACCAACGGACAGAACGCCGGAGCTTTTATCCTCTTTGCTAAACAAAAAGAAATATCAATTTCCAAAAATAAACTTACGGCTTTTATTGTTGAGAAAACGACCCCTGGATTTAAGGTAACTAAGATAGAAGAAAAAATGGGACTTCACGCTTCCCCTACGGCCGAAATCTCACTAGAAAATTGTCCTATTCCCCCTGAGAATCGCCTGGGAGAAGAAGGCCAAGGGGCTAAGATAGCCTTTCATTGTTTAGATATTTCTCGCATCGGGATTGCGGCTCAAGCTGTGGGACTAGCTCAACGGGCTCTCGAAGAGGCCATCCGCTATGCTCATGAGAGAGTGGCCTTTAAGAAAAGACTCGCTGAATTGGAAGCAATTCAATTTATGATTGCCGATATGGCTACTTCGGTTGAGGCAGCAAGGTGGTTGACTTACAAGGCTGCAATTTCTTACGATCAAGAACTTCCCATTTCTATGGTCTCAGCTCAAGCCAAACTATTGGCCACTGAAATAGCCAATAAAATTGCTTATCAAGCCGTTCAAATTCATGGTGGTTATGGTTACTCACAAGAATTTATGGTTGAACAACTTTACCGGGACGCTCGAGTTTTAACCATCTATGAAGGCACATCTGAAATTCAACGATTAATTATTGCCCGAAATTTAATTCAGGAATAACCAGATCCAATAGAGGTGAAATAATGCTCAAAGCAATGAGAAAGAACTTAAAATCACTGGCTCCCACTTTATGGTTAGTCATTGCCGCTTTTATCATCGCTATATTTGCTGTATGGGGCGGAGCTGGTCGGCTCGGCGAAACTCGCAATGCTAATACTCTTCTAACTATAGGAGGCCAAAAAATTCAAGCTGAGGTTTACTTCAACAACCTGCGCCAACAAATTGAAGGCCTTCAAAGAGAATTTAAAGAGCTCGACGCCACTTTAATCAAGCAGTTAAATATCCCCCAGCAAGTTTTAGAGCAACTCATTCAACAAACACTCCTTCTGCAGTTGGCCGAAGAATTAGGTCTGCAAGCATCTCCTGAAGAGATTAAGAACAAAATTATCAACCACCCAGCCTTTCAAAAAGATGGCCAATTTATTGGCTTCGCCGAATACAAGAAAATTCTGGATTGGAACCGGATATCCATTGCCAACTTTGAAGATAGTATCCGGCGAGAAATACTAATTGAAAAAACAATCCACTGGCTTACCGCCGGAGTAACGGTAACTCCTGAAGAAGTATTTGAGTATTTCAAAAAAAATAACGAATCAGTAGAAATGGAATATGTAGTTTTGGAAACCGATAAGATAGAAATAAAAGATGAGCCCCCTCTAGAAGACCTAAAAAATTATTACCAGCAACACCAGGATAAATACCAATTACCAGAGAGAAGAAAAGGGATCTATGTCTTTCTGACTTCAGAAGAATTAAAAAAGGAAGTTAAAGTTGAAAATGAAGAAGTGAATAGATTTTACAAGGAAAATAAATCTCAGTTTCGTCAGCCCGCCCAAACAAGAGTCAGTCGGATATTCCTGCCTTTTAACGACCAAAATCGAGAACAAATTCTTTCGCAAGCCCAAGAAATCCTCGAGAAATTGAAAAACGGCCAGGACTTTGCTTCCTTGGCCGAAAAGTATTCTCAAGACGACAAAGCAGCCTCAGGAGGAGATTGGGGATTGTATGAGTGGCAAAACCTTTCCCCTAAAGAAAAAGAAGCACTCGGGGAACTTCAAGCCGGCGAGGTCTCGGATATAATCGAAATTGATCAAGCCTTTGTGCTCCTTAAAGTGACCGAAAAACAAGCCGAAAGAACCAAATCCCTTGAGGAAGTCCAATCCCAAATTTATTCGACTCTAACTGACCAAAAAGCTCGAGAGCTGGCTCACCAGAGATTAACTAAACTCCTGCGAGCAGCTCGACGGGAAAAAGATCTCAAAAAGGCGTCCGAAAAGTTGGGCTTCAGCTCGCAAGAGACCAAACTTCTTCGAGCAGGAGAAGCACTGGCTGATATTGACCCCGCCGGAACAATAAGCCAAAAACTCTTCGAACTGGAGAAAATAGGCGATATTTCGGAGCCCATCCTCAGCTTTAAAGGAGAAGGAATTGTTCAGCTCCAGCAAATCGAAGAAGCTCGCCAAGCGAGTTTCGAAGAAGCTCAAGCGGAAGTAAAAAATGATTATTTAGAGGAAAAGAAAAAAGAACTGGCCCAGCAAAAAGCTTGGCAACTCCGGCAATTGGCCCGTCAAAACTCCCTTGAACAACTTGCTAAAAAGTATAATGCCCAGTACAACAAAGTAAATGAACATAAGCGGGGTGAATATCTGGGGATCATCGGCGAAAATAATAAAATTGATGACCTAGCTTTTACGCTACCTCTTAACGAAATTAGCGAACCAATTCCTTTTGACCGAGGAATAATCCTGATTAAACCCCTCTCCCGCCAAGAAGTTACAGAAGAAGACTTGGCTCAAGCAGCCAAAGAAGAAGGCAAGAAATTGCTTCAAGAAAAACAAAATAAAATATTAATCTCCTTTTTAGCCCAACTAAGAGAAAAGAAAAAACTTAAAATAAATTATAATCTCTTTAATCAAATCAACGAAGATATTCTGGCTCGCTTCCAAAAGCAAAGTTAATCCTCAGAAAAACTAGAGAATATTTTCTTTCTCTCTAAAGCCTAAACGATATCTAAAAGCAGTTTTGTTACTCTTTCTTCCAGTAACTGCCGAAAACACTCTATTGAATGAGAAAAATCTTCCCGCAGACATTCAGTTATATACATAGGAGCCCCAACATTCATTTTAATTGTTCCCGGAAATCCAAAAGGAACATGGGCCCCAAAAATAGCCAGTGGTGTAACCGGAACATTGATTTTATTTTGTTGATATAAGTTATAAGCCATAACCGGAACACCATAACGAAAAGGGGGAATATATGGGTTCTTGGCCTTTTTTATGATACGGCCTCGCCCTTGAAGGGCTACTATAGCTCGTCCATCTCTTAAATACCGTTCACATTTCCTGATCGCTAAGCGTTTTTTTTGATAAAGATCAACAGGAATAGTTCCCACTTTCGAGATATTAGTAGCTATATAACGAACAAAATAGGCCTTCAAGGGACGAAAATAAAGATCAACAAACAAGCCAAAACTTTTTAGATAACGCCTCAAGTGTTTCTTGATTAACTGATTGAACTCATCAACATCGAAGATCATTTTATTCGCCGTAAAAAATATCGGGCGGGGCACAACCTTAAAGAGAACAGCTATATCCTTAAAGCTACCAACATGATTACCGACAATTATGTTTGGACCTTGCTGAATAAATTTATCTTGACCTTTAACTTCGACTTTTTTCCCCAGGAGAGCAATATTGCTTAAGCGGTTGATAACCGGCCTAAATCTCTGAAATTCTTCTTCAAAACTAGTCATAATTGATATCTCTCGCTTTTCTTTTCTTAAATTATAATTCTACCTTATTGCTCCCCAATTTTGAACTTATTAGTTTTAAACTCGAAAAATCTTCCTCTCCAAGCATGCGTTTCAAATTTCACCTCGGTTTCCAAGCCCAATAATTAATAAACTGCGACCTTAGATTTCCCTAGTTTTTTTGCTGCGTTACCGCTCTTCTTTCTAGAAACCCTAGAGCCAAGCGGAGAGATTAAAGCTATTCTCAAAACTTTCCTAGTTAAATTCAAGGAAAAAGAGACACTTATCTAATCTGCTCATCCAGAAAAAGTTTCCCTTCTCATCCCCAATCCTTGAATTTTGCTAGGCTCCATGATAATTTTTTCCTAGTGAAATTAAAATCTTGTGTCTTGTCAATCATTACTTATCTAAGGAGAAGGGCATGTTTACCTTAATAAAACAAGCCGACGTTTATGCCCCTCAACCATTGGGGATAAAAGACATCCTCCTGGCCGGGTCTCAGATTGCCCAAATTAGTGAGCCAGGGAAAATAAGGCTATCCGGTATCAATGGGCAAGAAATTGATGCCGCAGGGAGAATTGTTATACCGGGATTCATCGACCCCCATGTTCATTTACTTGGTGGTGGCGGAGAAGGAGGTCCCGCTACTCGAGCACCGGAAATATTTATCGAAGATATCATTCTGAATGGGATTACCACCGTCATTGGATGTTTGGGAACCGATGGAACAACTCGCCATCTTGAATCATTATTGGCCAAAGCCAGGGCTTTAGAGCAGGAAGGGATTACGACCTTTATCTTTTCCGGTTCATATGAACTCCCTTTAATTACTTTAACTGGTAGTATCCGTCGTGATTTAATATTGATTGATAAAGTTATTGGAGCTGGAGAGGTAGCTATCTCTGACCACCGCTCCTCTCAACCAACTTTTGAAGAATTTGCCCGCTTGGCCGCCAATTGTCGAGTTGGGGGAATGCTTGCTGGTAAAGCCGGAATCTTACACTGTCATCTTGGAGATGGCCCCCGGGGACTACAATTATTATTCCGTCTCATCAAGGAAACCGAAATTCCTCCTTCCCAAGTCATCCCCACCCATGTCAACCGCAATAAGAATTTATTGGAAGAAGCCTTTCAATTTGTCCGCGAAGGAGGATTTATTGATATAACTGCTACCCTCGAACTGGAAGAAGGTACTCACCTCTCCCTTGCTCAAGCCATTAGAAAAGCGAAAGAACACCTCATCCCTCTGGATAGAGTAATGATTAGCTCTGACAGCAATGGCAGCCTACCTGTTTTTAACAAACAAGGAGAGCTCATTGGATTAACCATTGCTACTCAACAAACACTCCTTGAAAACTTCAAATACCTAATTAAAAAAGAAATTCTATCTCTAGAAGAAACGATAAAACTTTTCTCCACCAATGCGGCCCGGTTTTATCATTTCCTGTCCAAGGGACTCATTGTCCCCGGAAAAGACGCCGATTTATTAGTCTTTGATCAACATTTTCGACTCAAACAGGTTTTTTGCCGCGGGAAACTGGCCCTCAATGAAGGAGTCCCTCTTTTGAAAAGAACCGTTTCTTCTCCACAACGACATTGACTTAGGACTGGGGGGAGGTTTCAATGACAAATCTTAATGGTTCATCGACTAGAAAAAAAAGCCCTCGTTTAGGGATAGCCCTTATTCCTTTAATCGCCATGGGCCTGCTACTCGGAGTGGGGTACGGCATTTATCACATTCGCCCCCAAGTTCTCTTGGTTGCTGCCGCCTTCATCACTGGTGTTCTTGCCTTCTTTCTTCGTTTTAGTTGGCAAGATATGGAAAAGGGAATTGTTGATAGCATTCACAAAGCAATGCCGGCTATTTTGATCATGCTCTGCGTAGGTATTCTCATCGGCTCCTGGATTGCTTCGGGAACAATCCCGATGGTTATTTATTACGGTTTAAAACTTATTTCCCCCAAGTACTTTCTGGTCACAGCCTGTTTTGTCTGTTCTCTCACTTCTTTGGCCACCGGAACTTCTTGGGGAACAATCGGCACTCTAGGCGTAGCATTCATTGGTATCGCCATGGGACTAGGAATTCCCCTTGGCCCGGCGGCCGGGGCGATTGTAGCCGGAGCCTATTTTGGTGACAAGATGTCCCCTTTTTCGGACGTGACCAACTTAGCCCCTGTGGCCGCTGGTTCTAATCTCTTTGATCACATCAAACATATGATGTGGTCAGCTACCCCCGCCTGGTTACTGGGCTTAGTAATTTACTTTTTTATCGGCCTTGGCTATAGTGGCGAAAAAGTTGAATCGGAAACAATGACTATTATTCTTCGGACCTTAAAATCCCACTTCAACTTTAATCTTCTTCTCCTGCTGCCCATGGTCGTGGTGTTTTATTTTGCGGCCACCAAAAAACCAACTATCCCAGGAATGCTCATTTCTTCTCTTCTGGCCGGGGCTTTAGCTATAATTTTCCAAAAGGCTTCCATTCCCGATGTCGCCACGGCCATGAACTCAGGATATGCAGCCAACACGGGGGTGAAGGCGGTCGACGAACTAATTTCTCGGGGTGGGATGATGAGCATGATGGAAACCCAACTCGTAGCTTTTACCGCCTTTAGTTTTGGCGGCATAATGCAAAAGACAGGCCTTCTTTCGGTTATTCTCGACCGGGTAATGACGTTCGCCAATAAAGTATGGAGCATCGTTTTAACTACTATTGCCGCCGCCATTGTCACCGCCATGGTCACGGGCAGCTCTTATTTGTCGATGATTATACCCGGAGAGTTACTGGCCCCAATTTATAAACAAAAAAAGTTAGCCGCTAAAAATCTGTCGCGGATTATTGAAGAAAGTGGCGCTATTATTGTTCCCCTTATCCCCTGGAGTATGGCCGGGGTCTATATTACCGGAACAATTGGCGTTTCAACTTTTACTTACTTGCCATGGGCCTTTATGAATTATTTGGCGGTAATTATTTTGGCCCTTTTTGGGTGGACTGGCTTCACGATGGCTCCCCGAATCCGCGACGACGAAACCCAGATCGGAAGTTAATCTTTGTCTTCTTCCCAAGTCTCGAGGAATTTTTTAAACTCTTTCTCTAATTTTTTCTTCTTTTCTTGAGCCATTTTGGCGGTGGCTTCAAATCTCAAATCCGCTTTGGCTTTTTTCTCTTTTTCCTTAGCCAGTAAATCATCCAAAGAACTTTTCGGCTTTTTTCCTTTTTCAACTTTGATGATTTCGACTGACTTCAGATCAACCCACAACTGCGAATGACAAACAGGGCAAACTAAAACCACTACTTTATCTTGTTGGTTGGAATTGCTCATGAAACCAATTTAACAAATTTGCTATTAGTTCTCAAGGCCTTCGCCTCGCTCTGTTCCGTACAAATCAAAAGTAGATTCTTGGAAAAAAACACCATAGTAGATACTCGGCTACTTTTTTTCTACCTTTTATAACCATGAGCTTTTGGTTAGGTGGTTAGGTATTATAGCCACAATGATATTCTCATTTTCTAAATGCTTTATCTTAGACTGTCTTCTCCTAAAGCTGCATGAATTTGGGTCAGCCTAAGGATAGGACCTCCTTTCATAACCTGATTCTACCATACTTGTTGCCCTCAATATCTACTATTTATCTGTTTTGTTTCGTACATTATGTCCACTTCTGATTATTTCCTAACCGCCAACTCTGCTGGACATTAGCCTCTCCCCAACTGTGATAAAAAAGGGGCGACTCACACGTTATTTTTTGGGCGGCGAGCATTATTTTAAAAAATCGAAATCCCCCTTAACTGATGCTGGTCAAATTTCTTCTCCTCCCACTAACACCTCCGGCTATTCCCCAGATCAGCACAGCTTTAGAAAAGCTTATCCCTCAACCAAATAAACCTACTGGGAATTAAACGAAGGGGAGGTGGGGAGGAAAAGATATTTTATGTTTTTTTAGCAGTTTAAATAACCCCTGGCGACTTAATCCTATTTCGGCCGCTGTCCTTGTCTTATTAAAATTAAAACGGGCGAGGGCTTGATGTAAAAAACGTCTCTCAAATTCCGCTTTAGCTTCAAAATAATTGAAAGGCGAAAGAAGGCGTGAATTTTTATTTTCTCGGGCAAATATTTTTTGGGAGAGGCAGTCTTCGGTAAGCAGATCCTGACCTGGATATAAAGCTAAACATCTTCGAACTTCATTTTCCAGCTCTCTTATATTTCCTGGCCAATCATAGCCAATAAGCATTTCTACGGCGCGGGGAGAGAAAACAGGTGGATTTTTCGTTAAGTTTGGATTGTACTTGTTCAAAAAATAATTAAGAAGAATCAGGATATCTTCTTTTCTTTCCCGCAAAGGCAGAACTTCGATAGTTATAACTTTTAAACGATAGTAAAGATCCTGGCGGAAAGACCTGTTTTTGACCTCCTTTTCCAAATCACGATGACTGGCACTTATAAATCTAGTGTCTATTTTCCTGATTCTATTTTCGCCCAATCTTCGCAATTCTTGCTCCTGAATAAGACGAAGGAGCTTGGCTTGGAGGGAAAAACTTAAATCTGAAATTTCATCTAGAAAAAAAGTTCCCTGGTCAGCTAATTCCAGCAAACCCGGCTTGGTTTGGGTTGCCCCGGTAAAAGCCCCCCGATTAAAACCAAAAAGTTCACTCTCAAGTAAGAACTCGGGGATAGCCGCACAATTGATGGGGATAAATCTTTTTGAAGATCGGCGACTATTCAGATGAATGGCCCTGGCAATCAACTCTTTTCCCGTCCCACTCTCCCCGATTATCATGACTGGAGCATCAGAATTACTTATTTTTTTTATTAATTTAACCAAATTTTTCCAGTAAGCACTACCCCCGACCAAACCATAAAAGTCTCCCTCTTCTGCAACTTTATCTTCTTTTCTCTTGGCCTCTGTTAACCAATTTAATAAGGGAGTCAATTTCAGCAAAAACTCAATTTCTAAGGGTGAAAAAACTTGGTTATATCTCCACCCATAAATCATGCCTGGCCCCTTGGTTTGGTCATGAAGGGGCACCAAGAGTATTTGAAGGCGATTAAACTTTCCCGAGTAATTATCCCTTTCCTCTTTAAGAAGCACTTGAGGCTGCCGGTTACCCCAACAGGTAGTTATCATTTTTCTGAGGAAAGGAAGAAGATCCGGCTGGAGACTACGACCCGGTTCATGGACAGCCAAGAATTGATCATCATTCTGAATAAAAAGGCCCACTTGTTGAGCGGAGATTTGTTGTCGCACAAATTCCATCAATCTTTGTAGAAAGGAAGCCTTCTCAGCATCTTGAATGAACATTAAATCCCTTTCTTCTTGGTGATAACTAAAAAATCTTCCGTATAAAAAAACGTCTCCTTCCAAATTTCCGTCTCAGGGAATTAGCGAATCAGATTATCAACAGAAAAAAATATTCTTAAAAGGTTATCCCGCCTTCTTTAATTGTTTTATCTTCTCTTGAACATCTCGATAATCAGGATTCCACTTTTTGATTTGCTGAAAAATTTTTAAGGCTTTCTTCGATTCGCCTTTCTTCTCTTGTAATTCAGCCTCTTCATATTTTAAGGAATAATACTGAAAAGAACCTTCCTTAACCAATTTAAAGGCTTTTTGCAAACAATCCAGGGCCTGATCTGTCTCGTCTTTTGCTTTATAACACAATACTAAGGCAATGTAGGAATCCAAGGCCAAAGCTTCGCTCTGGGAGGAAAGCAAAAATTCTTCTATTGCCTCATCAAACAGTTCTTGCTCCATGAAGGCTAAGCCGAGATGATAATGAGTTTCATAATCTTCTTTGGGAATTTTTTCTTCTAATATCTGTTTAAACTCGGTCACTATATCGGTTAAAGCCTTCTCAACAATTGCTGTATCTCCTTTAACTTGATAGTCTAAAACAGCTTGAATTGCTTCTAATTCCTCTTTTACCGAGGAAGACAAATCAAAATAAAATTTTTCCCCCAATTCTTCTTCGATAACGGGAATGATATCCGTTTCAGCAAAAAGTTCAGCGGCCGTTAATTTCTCTTCAACTACTTCTTCATATCTTCCTTGCGTCCCTTTCCGCGCCGATGCTTCAGCTCGACCAAACAGAACCGTCTCTCTTTCGGTTACTCTTTCAATGCGCCGAGCTAATTCTTTTTCATCTATTTCAGCGGTGGCTTTTTTTAGATCGGCCAGTTTTTGCTCGATTAGCGGTTCTTCAGGGAAACGAAACCGAAGGTGTTCAAGAATTCGTCGGGCGTTTTTGTAGAGGCCTTGTTCGGCATACATGTCCGCTTTAACCAATTGGGCTTCAATATAATCTCTAGTTTTTTCTCTCTCCAAGGTACCGGCCCATCTTTTTTCACTTTCCATCTCAAATCCAGCCTCGATTTTTTTGCGGCGCAATAAATCAGCGTACTCTTCCCTTTCGGGAAAAAGCAAAGTCAATTCTTTTAAGAGAGCAACGAGCTTTTCATAATCTCGTTTTTCTTCGTATTCATCAATAAGCAAAATGGCTACTTTTTCGAATAAGGCTCCCAGGTTCATCTGGCGGTAAATAGAGGCTAATTTCTCTAAAGTTCCCAAATGAGGTTTTTTAGCCGTCAAAATTAAGCCCAAAAGTCCAATAGCTTTTTCTTGCTTACTTTTTTGAAGTAAACTTTCCACAAGAGGTTCATATAGTTTGAAAGCTAAATCTAACTTTCCTTGTTGAATGTAAACTTTTCCTAATTTCACCCGGGCTTCAACATCTTTCGGTCGAAGTTTGATTATTTTTAAAAAAATGTCTTCGGCCTCCTCCAGTTTTCCATCCTCTAATCTTGCCTCACCCAAGCTATGAAGAGCTTGGACATTCTCGGCTTCCTTGGCTAAGATAACGGGAATCAAACTTAATCCATCTTGTTTTTTCCCCTGTAATTGGTAAACCTCAAGAAGATTGGTTAATGTACGAACATATTCGGAATCTATTTTTTTTGCCTTTTCTAAAATTTCATAGGCTTGATCCAATTGGTGTTTTCGAATTAAAATCTCGGCCGCTTCATTCAATTCATCAATGGCTAAGGAGGGCTTCTTCTCTTCCAAATAAAGTTCGGCCAGCTTTAAATGGTAATCAATCTCACCAGGATCTATCTCCAAAAGAGCGGCTAAAATCTTTATAGCTCGCCGTTTGTCTTTTTTTTCTTCAAGTTTTTTTAATAAATTCTCATATTCAATCTTTGACTCCGAGATGAAGCCTTGGGCCCGATATAATTCGGCTAGTTTCTCTAAAGAATCAAGATCATGAGGATTTAAACGATGGATTCTTTTATAAAGGGCAATAGATTTAGAATAAATTCCTTTTTTCTGGTAAAAATCAGCGATTAACTTAAACTCAGCAATGGCTTTATCCACCATATCTAAGTTCAAATATAAATCCCCCAAGATAGTCCTAACTGGAACATCTTGTTCTTCACCAGAAATGAGCTTTTGGTACTCGGCTATGGCCTCGGCAAATTTGCCCTTCTTAACTAATTTTTCAGCGGCGGCTTCAATCCTTTCTCTCTCTCCGGCTGAAAGAGGCATTTCACTTTCCTCGCCAATTAAAGGTTAAACGATGGATAATACAAGGTCCAAAGGTGGCCAAAGCTTCGAAGTGGGCTTTGGTGCCGTAGCCTTTGTTTTGGGCCCACTGATAAACACCCCAAATTTCGTCCAATCTGCTCATGACCCAATCTCTGGTAACTTTAGCCACAATGGAAGCAGCAGCTATCGATCTACTCTTTCGGTCTCCACCGATAACTTTCCTCTGAGAATAATCTACACCATCCAAATGAAAACCATCAACCAGAATAAAATCTGGTTGATGGGGAAGTTGGTTTATGGCTCGGCACATAGCAATTTGTGAAGCCCGACCTATGTTAAATTCATCAATTTCAAGCGGCGAACAAAACCCCAAGCTTAAGTCCTCAACTTGGGTGACAATAAAGGAAAAAAGTCGCTCTCTTTGCCGAGAAGTTAAAATCTTGGAATCATCTATTTTTTGTATCCACTCTTCTCTTTCTTCTAAAATCTGTTGAGGGGCAAAAACAACTGCCGCGGCGACTACTGGTCCACACAAGGCTCCTCTTCCCACTTCATCGACTCCCGCAATGCGAGTAAACCCAGCAGAAATAAGCTCTCTTTCGTAACTAAAATCCGCCATCAATCCAGCTCTGACGAAAGCAGTTTTTTTCTCTTCCTCCCCGATTTTACCAAATTAAAATTCAAATTTAAAAAATCTAGTTATCACCTCAGTTCTTTTAAGCGGGCTTTTTTACCTTTTAATTGACGGAGATAATAAAGCTTTGCCCGCCTTACCTTTCCTCGACGGACAACCTCTATTTTTTTTATCATTCTCGAGTGAAGAGGAAAGATTCTTTCTATCCCAATGCCAAAAGAAATCTTACGAACAGTAAACGTGGCTCGCGGTCCAGATCCTTTCTTAGCAATAACATCACCTTTAAAAACCTGAATTCTTTCCTTCTCCCCTTCTTTAATGACCAAATGGATTTCCACGGTATCCCCGACTTTAAAACCGGGCAAATCTTTTCTTAATTCCTTGTCTTCAACTAAGTTGAGCAAATTCATTTTTCTTTCCTTTCCTTTATAATTTCATCTAAAAGTTGTTTTTCTTCTGGACTAAGAACCTTCGCCTTTATTAGCTCGGGTCTTTTCTGCCAAGTCTTCGCTAAGGCCTTTTTTCTTCTCCATTTTTCTATTTTAGCATGATTTCCCGAAAGAAGCACATCCGGAACTGGGTAACCCTTAAAAGTTCTCGGCCTTGTATACTGGGGATAATCAAAATAATGCTGAAAGAATGATTCTTTCTTGACGGCTTCTTCTTTACCAACCACACCAGGAATCAAACGTGAAACAGCATCGATGATGACCATGGCCGCTAATTCTCCTCCGGTAAGCACAAAGTCTCCGATGGACATTTCTCTCGTCGCCAAATATTCAGACACTCTTTCATCCACCCCTTCATAACGACCGCAGATAAGAATAATTTGGGGACATTGACTAAATTCCTCAGCGATTTTCCAATCAAATTTTTCTCCTTGGGGGGTGAGAAGAACAATTTCTGCTTTCTCTGAACAGCGAACGGCTTCAACGGCTCTAAAAATCGGTTCTGGTTTCAACACCATTCCTTCTCCCCCTCCAAAAGGGCGATCATCAACCTGGTGATGCTTATCCAAAGTAAAGTCACGGAGATTATGAACACGCACTTCAAACAGCCCTTTCTTGATGGCTTTGGCCAAAATGCCCTTAGATAGCCAGCCAGAAAAAGCTTCAGGAAAAATAGTAATTACTTCAAATTTCATCAAATCTCAAGAAGGCCTTCGGGAGGGGCAATCACAATCTTCTTCTGAGAAAGATCAACTTCAACACAAATACTTTTCTGAAAGGGGATCAGAACTTCCTTTCCCTGGTCCTGGGCTTGGACTATCAGGAGTTCATTGTTGGGGATAAACCAAATATCCTTTACGACGCCTATCACCAGCCCCTGATCGGTAACAACTTGACAACCTTGCAACTGAAAGGTAAAGTATGCTTCTTCTAAAAATGGAAGTTCTTCTTCGGGAAGAAAAAGACCTCTTCCTCTCAAAGAAGAAGACTGCGAGATCGAATCTATCCCTTTTAATTTTAGAATAAAAACATCTCCTCTTTTTTGGAGATGTTCAATCGCGAACTCTTTTAATCCCCCTTCTAGCTCAACATATAGGGTTGAAAAAAAAATGTTGAGAAGGCGGATCAAAATCGAGACCTATCCTTAAAGCGCCCCTCCTTCCCTGGGGCTTTAAAATTCGGCCAATTTTAATCAAATTATGTCTTCTCGATGATTTCTAAATTAAATCTCCTCTTTAATTTCATGCCGGCTGCACCCAGGATGACGCGGATGGCTCTGGCCGTGCGCCCCTGCTTACCGATAACCTTTCCCAAATCTTCGGGTGCTACCTTTAGCTCAAGAATGGTGGTTTGTTCACCTTCGAGTTGGGAAACCTGAACTTTGTCCGGGTTGTCAACTAAAGATTTGGCAATCATTTCAACTAGTTCTTTCACTGTAACCTCCTTTAAGTTTTGATGTTATTGGAATGATGGCTTCGCTTAGCAACTTGTTTAATAAGAGATTGCACTGTCTCGGAGGCTTGAGCACCTCTTTCGAGCCAATAACTAAGGCGATCCAAGTCAATTTTTATTTCCGCTGGTTCTTTGAGCGGATTATAATAACCAAGAGACTCTTTATATTTACTTTCTCTCGGACTTCTAGAATCGGTAACTATAACTCGGTAAAAAGGACGCTTCTTTGCGCCCATCCGCATCAATCGAATAGACACCATTTTTTCGACACCTCTCTATTTTTCTGGGAAGATTGATAATAACTGAAAATTCGTTTTAAGTCAACTGCTTTAGTAATTTATCTCTAATTTCTGGGCCTCAGCGGAAGTCTCCCTATTATCTTTTCTGAGGCAACTAGCTTTTATTCCTATCGACCAATTAGGGAAATAAAGACTAAACTAAGAAGTAACAACTAGCCAAGGGCCCTTAAAGTTAGTCGGCAAATTCGGAGGTTTATAAATTTACGGCCTACTTTTCTTTCTTAAGGAAGATTAGAAAGTAGTTTTTTAAATTGAGGCTTTTTCATAACCTTTTTCATTTCTAAATATTGCTTAAGGAGCTGATTTACCTCCGATACTGGCCGCCCACTGCCCAAGGCTATTCGCCGCCGGCGGCTTCCATTTATCAAGCGTGGATTTTCTCTCTCTTTAGGGGTCATCGAGTTAATAATCGCCTCAAAATGAATTATTTTTTGGTCATCGAAATTGATTTTGCGGAGGTTTTTAAAAACTCCTCCCCCTGGCATATGGCTCAAAATTTGAGAAAACGACCCCATTTTCCTAATTTGCCGTAGCTGCTCCCGAAAATCCTCCAATGTAAAATCCTCGCGCCTCAATCTCCGGGCAATTTCTTCAGCTCTTTTCTTATCCACCACCTCTTCTGCTTTTTCAATCAAGGACAAAACATCACCCATGCCTAATATTCGAGAGGCCATTCGATCGGGATGGAATAATTCCAATTGATTAGGTTTTTCTCCGACCCCAATATACTTAATAGGCTTTCCGGTTACCATAGTCATTGAAAGTGCCGCCCCTCCCCGGGCATCTCCGTCTAATTTAGTTAAAATTATGGCCTCGATCCCAACTTTTTCCGCAAATTCTTGAGCACTCTTCACCGCATCCTGTCCAGTCATAGCATCGCCCACGTAAATCACCTCGGTTGGGTTTAAATAATCTTTAACCATCTTTAATTCAGACATTAATTCTTGGTCAATATGGAGTCGCCCCGCAGTATCAACAATAATTGGATCAAATTTGTGCTCTCTAGCCGATGATAATATTTTTTCTATGGCTGCCTGAGGTCGGTCCAAATCCCTGGGAGTTAAATTGAAAACTTCCACTGACAATTGCGATCCTAAAACTTGCAGTTGTTGCTGAGCGGCCGGTCTCTTCAAATCCAAAGAGACCAGCAAAGGTAACTTGCCTCCTTTTTTAAACAATAAAGCAAGTTTGGCGGCGGTGGTTGTCTTGCCTACACCTTGAAGGCCAACCAGCATATAAATCGAAGGTGGAGAATCAGCGATCTTGAGTTGGTGGAGGTTCTCACCTAAAATTTGTGTCAATTCATCACGGACAATTTTAATCACGTGTTGAACAGGGGTTAAACTTTCCAATACCTGCTCATTTAAAGCCTTTTCCTTAATCCTAGTTTCAAAAGTTTTGACCACCCGATAATTAACATCTGCTTCCAGAAAAGCCAACCTAATCATTCGGAGAGCTTCGGCTAGATTCTTTTCCGTGATCTTGCCCTCTCCCCTGAGAAATTTGATTGCTTTTTGCAGGCGGGCCGAAAGTTGATCCAGCATCGCTTATCCTCCTCGTGAGCTTAACTTTCAATCCTAGGCCAATTGGCCATCTCAGTCAATGAGACTGGTGCCTTTTTATCCCTTTCCTCTTAAATAACTTCCTTTCCAAGAGAGTTACATCTTTTCCCTCCTGGGCTACCCTCTTCAGATTTAACTCCTCTTCGCCGGGCAATCTAAGATCAATAGCTCCCCCTTCAGGAGATAAATTGCACCTCTTCATCTTGACATTAATCTTTAGAATAATTAATGTATAAAGAAATTTTAGGTAATTTATTATTAGGCAGAAAGAAATACCGCCATTTACCTAAATGGTTAAGGAGAAAAAATAATGAAATCCAAAATAGATTATCAAGAAATATTAAAACTTATTAATTTACTTGAAGAAAAAAAGCTCACTGAATTTGAATTGGAAATAGAAGGATTCCGCATCAAGCTGGTCCGGGAACAATCTCCACGGCCTTCTCTCGTCAGAGAACAACCATCTCCCTCTCCATCTCCCCCAACTCCTCCTCAACCTGCCCCTCCCCTTTCCAAGGAGAAAGCAAAAAACAATCTTCACTACATAACTTCACCGATGGTCGGAACTTTTTACCGAGCTCCTAATCCTTCCTCCCCTCCCTTTGTTGAAATCGGAGATAAAGTCAAAAAGCACCAGACTCTATGTATCATCGAGGCGATGAAGTTGATGAACGAGATTGAGTCAGACATTGAAGGCCTGGTCGAAGAAATTCTGGTTAAAAATGGCAAACCGGTTGAATTTGGGCAGAAACTATTCGCTATCAAACCCTTAAGCTCGTGAATCATGTTCTCCAAAATTTTAATCGCTAACCGAGGGGAAATAGCTCTTCGTATTATTCGGGCGGCCAAAGAATTAGGCATCAAAACAGTAGCTGTTTATTCTGAACCCGATAGGGAGAGTCTCCACACCCTTCTGGCCGACGAAAGAGTCTGCATTGGTCCCGCCCCGGCCTCGGAAAGTTACTTGAACATCCCTAATATTATCAGTGCGGCCGAAATAACTAAAGCCGAGGCTATCCATCCGGGATATGGTTTCTTGGCCGAGAATCCTCGCTTTGCTGAAATCTGTGAAGCTGAAGGATTGGTTTTTATCGGACCTCCGGCCTCAATCATCAAGCTGATGGGGGATAAGAATCAGGCCCGACAGGAAATGAAAAAAGCCAAACTCCCAATTATTCCCGGCAGTCAAAATGTTATTGAAGATTTCCAGGAAGCCAAAAAATTAGCGCAAAAAATTGGTTACCCTATTATTCTCAAAGCCGCCTCAGGAGGGGGAGGAAAAGGGATGAGAATTGTCACCTCTCCTCGCCAACTAGAAGAGCAATTTTCCATTGCCCAGTCAGAGGCCCAGGCAGCTTTTGGAAATCCAGCTCTTTACTTGGAAAAATTCCTCGTTTCGGCTCGGCATATTGAGATTCAAATAGTGGCTGATAAACATGGCCATGTTTTGGGCCTAGAGGAAAGAGAATGTTCTATCCAAAGAAAACATCAAAAATTAATTGAAGAAAGTCCTTCTCCTTTGCTCCAAGCCAAAACCCGCAAAAGAATGTTGCGAGCCGCTGAAGAAGCCGCCAAAGCTATTGGCTATCAAAGTCTTGGCACCTTTGAATTCCTGGTTGACCAAGATCAAAAATTCTATTTCATGGAGGCCAACACCAGAATCCAAGTTGAACATCCTGTCACCGAAATGCAGTACAATCTGGACTTAATCAAAGAACAAATTCGCTTGGCCAGTGGTGAGAAATTATCCCTGAGTCCTTCCCAGCTGCCCCAAGGACATAGCTTGGAATGTCGGATCAACGCCGAAGACCCCCACAATTTTGTCCCCTCTCCAGGGAAGATAGACTTTTTAGTGTTTCCCGGAGGACCGGGCGTTCGGGTTGATTCAGCTGCTTATTCTGGTTGGACAGTACCTCCTTATTATGATTCCCTCCTAGCTAAAATAATAGTTCATGCTCCCACCCGCCAAGAAGCCATCACTAAAATGTACACAGCTTTAGAAACCATGACCATAGTGGGGATTAAGACCAATTTGCCTCTACATCTCAAAATTCTTTCTTCAACTGATTTCCTATCCGGCCGTTACGACATCCAATTTTTAGAGAGATTCTTGGCCCAAGGAAAGGCCACCCAACCGAAGAAGGCTTAGGATCACTTTTTTATCATCCAAATTATCTCTCTCCCCCCAAGGCTTTTTACCTGATTCTTGGTTATGAAATAAAAGCCCTGTCTTATCGTCCAGCCCTTATTTCCACGCGCAAGGAGCCTGAATTATCACCCACCACAACTTCATTGATCCCTAAATATAAGTGCCCATCGAGGGGCATATAAATTTCTCTCCTGGCTCCAAGGTAAAAAATTTCTTCTATCTCATTTCTTTTTTCTTCGCCTGTTTCTTCATCTTTCTCGATTGATATCAATTTGACAACCTTCCCGATTAAAGCTCCAATATTTCTGTCCTTCAAAGGCTGCTGGACAGTCTTGAGTGGATAGCCTTCAGGGCCACAGTAAGCAATTGGATTTCCTCTCTGAAGTGATATGCCACCTTGGGCTCGAAAGATCAATTTCTGTCCAGCCACCACTTCTAAACCTGTATCAGTCCAGCTTTGGGTAGCGTCAACAACCATCTCTACCCATTCCCCTGGTCTTAAATATCGTCCCGGCGGCTCATTATTTTTTTGGTTCCCGAAAAAATTTTTGTTAGTTGAAAAACCAAGCAAGATCAAACTCAACAATATGGTAAAAACACCAAATAAGAATCGTATCCTCATTTTTTAAGGTCTTTTACCCCTACTCAAGACTTGAATCATCTCTTGATGAATTTTTCCATTGGAAGCCACTATTTCGGCCCCATAAATGTCAAGAGGATTTCCCTGAAAATCTGAAACTACCCCCCCTGCTTCGTTAACAATTAAAGCTCCGGCCGCTACATCCCAAGGGTTAAGTTTAAGCTCCCAGAAACCGTCAAATCGTCCACAAGCCACGTAGCAAAGGTCAATGGCGGCTGAGCCACAACGCCTGACTGCCTGAGACCGACGGAGAAAATTAATAAAATGATCAATGTTATTGACTTCACTAGTGCGCACATCGTAAGGAAATCCGGTGGCGAGAAGGCTTTTGTCTAATTCCTGAACTGAAGAAACCTTGATTGGACGGTCATTACAAGTTGCCCCTCTTCCCCTAAGAGCAGTAAAACATTCCTGGAAATTGGGATCATAAACCACTCCCAAAATCACTTCTCCCTCTCGTTCTAAGGCTAAGGAAACACAAAACACCGGGTAACTATGAGCATAATTGGTTGTGCCATCTAAGGGATCAATAATCCATTGGTATTTTCTCTCTTTCGCGGCTGTTGAAAAACCATCTTCTTCGGCCAAGAGACCATGATGGGGAAAATATTCTCTTAGGCGATTAATAATCAATTTTTGGGCCTGCCTGTCACCTTCGGTGACTAAATCAATTTCACCTTTATAGTTTACTTTTTTCTGTTTGTCTAAAAGATGTCTTTTTAAGAAATCGCCTGCTTCACGGGCTATTTTGACGGCAGCAGGTAAAAATCTTTCCTCAATCATGGTTTTTCATCTTAGCAAGTTCCCCTTAATTTAGCAACCGCCTCCAGTCTGATAATCCCTCGCCACCGTAATTCTCACTTCCGTTTAACTTTAAACACCTATTCTTCTCCAAGATGACCAATCTCAAACTCCTAAAACTTTTTTGTCTTTTCCCTCGTAGTATAATATGATTAATCTGGAGAAGGTGCTCAAATGGAAGCAAAACAAAGAAAGTCAAATAAAAAGAAAATAATCTTTTTTTCTCTCCTTGGTTTTATCATTATCTTAATTGTTTTCTTTAACCTCCGAGCCCAAAGAGAAAAAGCAGTAAAAGTCACCATTGAAAAAGTTCAAAAACAAGACCTGAGTTCGATAGTTTCTGCCTCTGGAGAAATTAAACCTCGAAAAAATGTCAATATTAGTGCCCATATCCCGGGTCGGATAGTCAAGATTGGAGTCGAAGAAGGGCAAAGGGTAAAAGCTGGAGATTTTCTCCTCATGCTCGACTCCACCCAATATAAAGCTGAAGTTGACCGCAACCAGGCTTTAATCAAAGCCTACCAAGCCGATTTAATTCGGGCCGAAGCAGTCCTGAAGAAAGATGAAAGATTCTACCAACGGCAAAAAAAACTATTTGAAGAGCAACTAATCAGCCAAGAACAACTCGAAAGCGCTCAAGCCCAATATGAAGTTTCTAAAGCCCAATACGATGCCCTCCTGTTCCAGATTAAACAAGCTGAAGCAGCTCTTCGTAGTGCACAGGATAATTTAAATAAGACTGTTTACAATTCGCCCATTGACGGCATAATCACTAGCCTCCGTGTTGAAGAGGGGGAAATTGCCTTAGTCGGCACCATGAATAATCCGGGCACCGTCTTGATGACCATCGCTGATTTATCAGTGATGGAAGTGGAAGTTCTGGTGGATGAGACCGATGTCATTGGAATTAAGCTCGGGCAAAGAGCCGAAATCAGGGTTGACGCGCTCCCTGAAAAAATCCTAGCCGGCCGTGTTACGGAAATCGGCAGTTCCGCTTTACAACAAACTACAACCGCCGAAGAATCCAAAGATTTTAAAGTAGTGATTACCCTCGACAATCCTCCCCCCGAATTACGGCCAGGTCTTTCAGCCACAGCCGATATCATTACCGCTGAAAAAAAGGGTGTCCTGGCGGTGCCTATCTCGGCGATAGTAATCAAAGAAGAACCCGCCATCGAAAACAATGACCAAGCCCAAAGAAAAGAAGGAGTTTTCGTCGTCGGGCCAGATAACCGGGCCAAGTTTACACCCGTCAAGAGGGGAATCATGGGTGAAATGAAAGTTGAAATCACTGAAGGCCTTGAAGAAGGAGAAACAATCATCGTTGGTCCATTTAGTGCTCTTCGCCAACTTCAAGACGGCGATCTGGTCAAAATCGAGACTAAATCAAGTTCCTAGGATCAGTCAGGAAATGAAAAGTCCAAGCCTGGATAATCAAGTAATTATCGCCCGCGACCTATGGAAAATCTATAAATTAGGCCAGTATGAAGTTAATGCCCTATGTGGAGTAAGTTTAACAATTGCTAAAAATGAATTCACAGCTATCATGGGACCTTCGGGATCAGGGAAATCGACCCTGATGAATATCCTCGGTTGCCTCGATACTCCGACTCGCGGTGAATACTTACTCAACAAGCGAGTAGTAAGTGAAATGAGTGAGAACGAATTGGCTTTTATCCGAAATCAAGAAATCGGTTTTGTCTTTCAGGTTTTTAACCTGCTTCCGCGAGCTACCGCCTTTCACAATGTTGAGCTGCCCCTTATTTACAAAGGAGCTTCGAAAAAAGAACGCGAAGAAAAGGTAAGAAGAGCCCTCGAGATGGTCGAAATGGAGCATCGGGCCCAGCACCGCCCTTCTGAACTTTCAGGTGGGGAAAGACAACGCATTGCCATTGCGCGCGCCTTAGTCAATGAACCCTCCCTTCTGCTGGCTGATGAACCTACCGGAAATCTTGATTCTAAAACAGGTCAAGAAATAATGAAGCTCTTCCATAAAATCCATAGCCAAGGAAACACTATTTTGTTAGTTACTCATGACCGAGAAATTGCCGACCAAGCCCAAAGAATAATTTTTCTCCGCGACGGAAAAATTGAGGATGAGATTAGAAAGGAGCTAAAATGAGTTTGCTCTCCAGAATCCAAGGGGTATTTATTAACCCTAATGAAACTTTTAAGGCCCTAAACCAAAGGCCAAAATGGATAGATGCTCTAATTATAATTCTGGTTGCTTTCCTTATTTATGGATACTTAACCACTCCTTACTCTCTAAAAGACCAGGCCAATTTTATGAAGGATAATCTTAAACTTCAAGAAAGAATGGGCGAAGAAAGATTCAACAAAACCTTAGCTGATCTCGAAAACCCCAGCTCATCAAGTATAATTCTCCGCAGCTTTCTCCTCGGTCCCATCACCCTTCTTGTTGGACTACTTCTCTCCTCCTTGATTATTCTCATCATCGGACGCTTTGTCTCCACCGAAGGAAATTTCAAGCTCATCTGGAGTCATTATCTCCATGCTAATTTTATCGACAAGATCTTAGGAAATGGGGTTCGCCTCTTTCTCATTTTAACTAAGAAATCAGTCGTCCAAACAACAACCAGCCTAGCCGCTTTCTTCCCCCAATTAGAAGTAACCTCTACTAGTTACATTATCCTTAGTCAATTTGATTTTTTTCAACTATGGATGTTTGGGATTTTATCCTATGGTTTAGCCTCGGCCTTTAAAATCGATTTCAAGAAAGCTCTCTTTGTTTCTTATGGCTTTTGGGTAATTAAAAGTATTTTGTATATTCTCCTGGGAATTCTCGGCCGACAATTTGCCAGCTAAGGCCAGGCTAAAGAAGATTTTCTAGAGTACTTATCTTATTACCTTCTTTTTGTTATTTCTCGTTTCTAAGTGACAAAAGAAATTTTTCCTGATCTTCATCGCTAGCCTTGGCGGCGGTAAAAATAACGAACACTTGAAGTTAACCTGGCTCTTTAATCTTCCTGCAAGGAAGACAGTGGTGACAATTGGGCGCATTTTATCTATTTTGTCAACTTTTAAGCCCAACACCACCCCTTAAGAGCTGAAAACTTGCCTTTTTCTCTGCCTAGACAATTTGAAGAACAGGTAGACTCTTACAACTTAATATCAATTGACATAAAGGAGGTACTTAGCTATAAAAATATAATGATTGGAGTAAGATATATCTTTGGTTAATCCCCAGGTGATCGCTGGGGCCGATAAATTAAGCAATATGAAATTTAATAATAATCTTCCCCTGGAAGGAGTTTTTAATCAAACGCCGTTTCCAGCGCTCTGTCTGGAAATATGGCGAGCTCAACTTACCGGGGAACTTTCCTTCCCCAAAAACATTAATCACCCCAGTCTATTCTTTAAAGAAGGTGATCTTCTGCTCAGTATTGATCAATTAGAGCCGGAAGAATTTAGCCACTTCATTGCTACCAAGGAAAACATTATTAATCCCCCAGAAATTGCGGCCGGGGGTGAAACACAATCAAAATCTTCTCCCTTAATTAAAAATCTTATCGAAAAATTTTCTCTTTCTCCTCAAAAAGTCTGGCAACACCTCCAAGATTATTTTTTTCTTTCCCTTCAACCCCTTTTTGATTCCCCCGAAGGAAGCTATTGTTTCCTTCCCTCTTCAACTCCCGCTTCCGAAAACATTCTGCTCCGTCTACCAACACCTGAGGTTATCCAAGCCGGAATCTTGGCAATGAAAAACCTAGATTTGCTCTCTAGATATTACCCGGATAAAATGGCTATCATTAGAATCAAAAAGTCCCCTGCTGGCTTACCACGGCTCACCGAGCCAGCAAAATATCTGCTTTCCCTTTTAGCTAAACCGGTAACCATCAACCATCTTCTCCAAATCAGCCAATTAGGAGAAAAGGAAACCTATCGTCTCCTATTCCTCCTCAGTTGCTTTAAAATAATCAATCTAGCCTTATCTAAGAGCATAAATCAACCTGCTCCTGCTTCTCCTCAACAACTGGCTCAAATTATTGGCGAATTCATCGAAAAATCATCGATTATTCTCAAGTATCTTTCCAAAGAAATTGGCCCAGTGGCCATCAATATAATCAGGAAATCCATCTCTGAGTGTAAGGCTATGCTTCCCCCTCTTTTTTCCGATCTCGAAATAGCCGAAAATGGCCAAATAACCTTTGGCCGGGTTTTTAAAGCAGGCATTGCTTATGCTTCTCCAGAACTCCAAGAAAAGGTTATTGAAGGTTTAAATGAATTGTTATTGAATCAAATCATAGCCGTCAAAAGAACCCTCGGAGACGACCATGAAATGCGGTTGGTGGATACTCTTCAATCATGTCCCAAATGAAAATTTCCCAACGCCAACTTCTCGCTTTACTGATTTTCATCTCAATTTTCTTCCTTTATCTTCTAGTTAAATTGGTCTTCAAATGAAATCAACTATTAACCCCCCCAAGAAACTACTCATAATCCTCGGCCCAACTGCCGTGGGCAAAAGTGCCCTAGCCATCAAACTCGCCCAAGAATTCAAGGGAGAAATCATTAATTGTGACTCGATGCAAGTTTACCAAGGCTTCAATATCGGAACGGATAAAATTCCAGTGGAAAAAAGAGCCGGTATCCCCCATCACCTTCTGGATATTATCCCCCCGACTTATCAATTTACCGCCGCCGATTTTGTCCGTCTCGCCCTCGCCGCCATAGAGCAGATCAGAGATCGCCATCATTTGCCGATTATCACTGGAGGTACAGGCCTTTATCTTAAAGCTCTTCTTGAGGGCTTGTTTCCTGGGGTCGGCCGTCACCCCGCAATCAGAGCCAAGTTGGAAGCTCAAAGTCAAAACGATGGCCTTACTTCTCTTTGGCAAAAATTGCGCACTGTTGATCCGGAATATGCGAAAAAAATAAGTCCCCAAGATAAAATTCGCGTCATCAGGGCTCTTGAAGTATATGAAGCTTCGGGACTACCTCTTTCTCGGCACTTCGCCCAAACAAAATCATTCGTTGAGGGTTTTTCGGTGATCAAGATTGGTTTAAAATTAAAAAGGAATGAGCTCTACCAAAGAATCAACCAACGAGTCCAAAGAATGTTCGCTTCGGGATTAATCCAAGAGGTGGCGCGTCTTCAGGAACAAGGAATTCCTGAAGACGCCCCTCCTTTTCGAGCCTTAGGCTATAAGTATGCCCACCAAGTCCTCCGTGGTCAGTTATCTGAAGAAAAAGCTATTGAATTAACCCAAAGAGATACTCGCCATTATGCCAAAAGACAAATGACTTGGTTTAAAGGGATGAAAGGAATCCACTGGTTCTCCCCAAACCAGGTGGCTCAAATCATAGAATTCATAAAAAAAAAGTGGAACTCCGATGAATACTGAGAAGGCCATTTTAATTCACCTGTCAACTTCGCCTCAGGACAAAGCTGAGGCTGAAATTCAACTGGAAGAGCTGCAAGGATTAGCCCAAGCTGCTGGCGCAGAAGTTCTCGACAAAATACGCCAATACCGACCCGAAGTAAACCCAAAATATTTTATCGGTGAAGGAAAAGTCCAAGAGCTAAAGTCATTGATTGATTCCTCCCAAGTCAGTTGTGTTATATTTGATCATAACCTATCGCCTATCCAACAAAGACATCTCGAAGAAGCTCTCCAAGTTAAAGTCCTCGATCGGACGCAGTTAATTCTCGACATTTTTGCCCAACGAGCTTTAAGCAAGGAGGGAAAACTTCAAGTTGAATTGGCCCAATTAAGCTACCTCCTTCCCCGCTTGTCTGGCAAGGGACAAAGTTTGTCTCGATTGGGGGGAGGAATCGGAACACGCGGACCCGGCGAAAAAAAGCTCGAAGAAGACCGCCGCCGAATCAAAGACCGAATTGCCCGGATTAAGAAGGATATATTCAGCGTTCAACGCCGCCGCCAGGAACAAAGAAAAAGCCGCCGACAATTTCCTTATCCTACCGTCTCCTTGGTGGGTTATACCAATGCCGGCAAAACAACTTTATTCAATGCGTTAACCGCCGAAAATCTCCTTGCCTCTCCTAAACTTTTTGCCACCTTAGATCCGACTTTAAGACGAATATCTTACCCTGATGGAGTGTCCTTCTTGTTAAGCGATACGGTAGGATTCATCCGCAATCTGCCTCTAGAATTAATCTCGGCTTTTAAAGCCACTTTGGAAGAAGTTAAGGAGGCTGATTGTCTTCTTCATGTGATTGACATCTCCTCTCCTTATCAACGCGAGCAAATAGCCGCAGTGGAAAAAATTCTGGAGGAAATAGGAGCTGTTGACATCCCCATCATAAAAGTTTTTAATAAAATAGACCTTTTGCCCCCTGGACAAAAGATGTCCCGAAAAATAACTCAAGCGGACAACTGCGCTGTCTACGTTTCGGCTTCTCATCAGGCCGGGCTGGACGATTTAAAGAAATTGCTAAGAAAAGTTCTATTTCAAGATTATCAATATTTTCGAGTGCGGATTCCTATCGAGCAAAAACATTTAGCTGAATCTTTCCCGAAGTGGTGCTTCGTGCTTCAGAAAAAGAGAGTGAGGGAGGCTATCTTCCTCCAAGTTTACGCTCGTCATTCTCATATGATTCCCTTCCTTCCTTATCTAATTCAAGGAGAAGTAAATTGAAAGAAAAACGACTCATTTTTACCCTCTTAAGCTTAGTCATCATTATTTCCGCCTGTGTTACCTATCAACCCCAGCCTCCTTCTTTTTACTTTGAACCTTTGGCCCCAGAAATCGTCACCCCCCTATCCCTAGAAGATCGGCTTACCCTCGAAGAAGCCTGGAAATTCATTCAAGATGGATACCCAGAGAAAGCACAAAAGCTACTGGCTAAACTATCTCCGGAGACTCCTTTTTATCATCTTGGCCTTGGCTACACCGCCTACCTCCAAGGAGATCTAGCCACCGCCAAAAGCTATTTTCAAGCCGCTAGGCAAAGACAACCGAGTTTGTACTTAGCCTCCTTAGGCCTCGCCCAAATATCCCAGGAAGAAGGCGATGAAGAAGCAACCTTATCTTATCTGCGGGAAGTACTGAAGATAAAGCCAAATCATGCCTGGGCTCTTTCTGAGTATGAATCCCTCCGGAAAAAGAAAACGAAGGAAAATATTTCTCTCGCTCGCGCCGCATTGAAGGAGAACAATCCCGAAAAAGCCAGGCAAGCACTTCTTAAAAGTCTCTACTATTCTCCTGAATCAATCGAGGCTAATCTTTTATTAGGCGATCTCTATCTTCAAGAAAACAACTACAATCAAGCTCTGGTCCACCTTCAAACCGTGGCTCAGCAACAACCAGACAACCTAGAAATTTTAGAAAAATATGGAAATCTCCTCTTTTTGACTAAAAACTACAAAAAAAGCCTTGAAATTTACCAGCACCTTCAACAACTTAAACCTAAAGATAAAAAGATTAAAGGGACCATTGAAAACATCAAGAACAGGCTGGGAATCTTTGAGTTGCCTAGTCAATTTGAAAAAATCCCGACTTTAGACGCCTTGAAAAAGGAAGATTTGGCCGCCCTCATCGCTATCAAATTCAAAGATTATCTCGAAAAACCATCCGAACAACCCCCTATCTTAATCGATATCGCCACTTCTTGGGCAGCCAAGTTTATCATTGCTACGGCCTCCATCGGACTCCTGGATGTTTATCCTAATCATACCTTCCAACCGCAAAAAATAGTTTCTCGGGCCGAATTTGCCGAGGCGGTTCATCGCTTAATAAACTACCTAGAAAAAAAGGGGTATCGTTTCGTCCAACAAATTCCGCCCGAAAAAATAAAAATAGTTGACGTCAATCCCGATAATTACTATTATCAGCCCATCCTCATGGTTCTCGCCTACGACATCATGACTCTTAACCAAGAAAAGATGTTTGTGCCCGAACGGCCGGTGACTGGTAATGAAGCCATTAAAACCTTAAATATTATCCTTAATCTTATTCGATAAAGAAATGATAATCACCCAATCTCTAAACAAGGCAGAGGAGGATTAAATTACCGACCAAAAGTCTACGGAAATAAAAAACGAATACTTTAATCTGGCCAATTTTTTTACAACCCTGAGAATTTTCCTGGTGCCTTTTTTTATCTATTATCTCTTGGCCACAAATACCCAGCGAGCCTTTTACGTTTTTCTTTTAGCGGGCCTTACCGACATTCTTGATGGCACTGCGGCTCGCCTTTTTCATCAACGCTCGAAACTGGGGAGCATGCTCGACCCCGCGGCTGATAAACTCCTCATGGCCAGTGCCTTTGTTCTCTTGGGAATTCCTTCACTTAATAAACAGAACACCTTACCCTTGTGGTTGATAATCACTGTTGTAAGTCGCGACTTGGTCATCGCTTTTGGCGCCTTATTATTAAACCGCTTAAAAGGTGTCCATCATTTTCAACCATCCATCTTAGGCAAAACTAGCACTGTGGTTCAGGTGGGAGTCATTACCGTTGTGCTTTTCTTCAATATTTTAGAGCAGAGCCCTCCCTACTTGATTTGGCTATACTGGGGAACCTTCTTCCTTACCTTAGCTTCCGGGATTAACTATGTTTTTCGGTGGCTTCCCTCTCTTTGGGAAAAAAAGACACGCTAGTTTAATTTATTCGAAGGAAGTTCTTCCAGATGAAGGATAAGCTTTTTCCTTTAAGATAGACTCTTATCTATAAAACCCCTCTTAAGAGTCATCCATAAAATTTTCAAGTCTAAGCTGAATGACCAATTTTGAATATAATAAAAGTCGTACTCCATCCTTTTATCAATTGGTGTATCTTGGCGAAGGCCATGGACTTGAGCCCATCCAGTTATGCCTGATTTCACTTTATGCCGCAGCATATATCTGGGGATATCCTTACTGAAGTTCTTGACAAAAACCGGACGCTCGGGCCGAGGACCAACCAAACTCATTTCACCAACCAAAACATTCCATAATTGCGGCAATTCATCCAGGCTATAGCGGCGGAGGAACCGACCAAACTTAGTAATTCGGGGGTCGTTTGGTTGACACATCACAGGCCCAGTGTTCTCTTCAGCTCCGACAACCATGGTTCTAAACTTATGCATGATAAAGCACTTTCCATCTAAACCTATTCTCTCTTGATGGTAAAACACCGGACCGGGCGAAGTTAGTTTAATCAACACGGCAATCGTCCCCAAGAACGGAGAAAGAACAATTAACAAGACTGAGGAAACGACGATATCGAAAACTCTTTTGATCGCAAGCATCACTCCTTGGAGAGGAGGCTCATCCAAACTTATAACTGGGAAACCATCTAAATCATCAATCCGAGCCTTAAGGGTTAGCAATTGAAAAAGATCAGGAATCAAACGAACATTAACTACATATTTATGCACAGTCCGGAAAATTTCTAATATTTGGGGATAATTATCTAAGCCAAGAGTAATATAAACATCGCTGACACTCTCTTTTTCTAAAATTTCTTCCAGCTCATTCAAAGAGCCGAGAACTTCTACTCCTCCATCAATCTGGATTTTTTCTCCTTTTGGTCGCTCATTATCTAGAAAACCCAACACTCTAAAACCAAGATCTTGATGGCGAACAAATTTCTGAGCTATCTTCTGACCCATTTCCCCCGCTCCAATAATTAAAACATTTTGAAGATCCAATCCGCGGGCAAAGCGACGGCGGAAGTAAAAATAAACTTGATTGCGGAGGAAAGAAATCAGAAGAGTAGCCACGACAAAATAAACAATTAAGAAACCATGCGAGATCTTAAATGTCATCCTAAAAAGAGGAGCTTGCCCCTGGCTGTAAGCATACAGATAATTTAAAATGGCCAAAACAATGAGGATGGTCAAAAAGGTATTCGCTCCAATCATAAGAAACTCTTCAATACCCGTTTTCCTCAATTTCCGCCGATAAAATCCCTGAAGAAAGAAAATAATTAGGTGAATCAGCAAAAAAAGAGGGAACACGACGATATAGGAGTGAAGGGGAGGAATTCCTTTTTCAGGATTGACCGGGATTAAATAACCATAAAAACGAAAGCCATAAGAGTAAAAAAAGGCAATAAGAATACTTAATACATCGGCAATAAAAAGCAAACTAATTACTCTTTTACGTTGCCGCTGAATCATATTTTTTTTCTTTTACTTTGAAATTGATCCCATTTCTTTTCCAGGAAGCCTTCTATTTTCTCCCGAAATATTCGACGGGAAAATCTCTCTGCATGCTGGCGAAGAATGGATTTATTAAAAGTGATATCCTTAAAATTGTCAAGCGCTTCCCGAAGAGACTCCACCGTTAAGTGATAAAAGAGAACTCCTGTTTCTCCTGGCCGAACTGTTTCTACTGCTCCGCCGCGGGCAAAGGCAATGACCGGTGTGCCACAAGCTTGAGCTTCGAGAATATTAATACCGAAGTCTTCCTCGCCAGGAACGATTAGAGCTTGAGCATTCTGATATAACTTGAGCAATTGGTCGTCAGGAACAGCGCCTAAGAATTCCACCTTTTCTCCGGCTAATTTTCTCAATTTTTTCTTTTCTGGTCCCCAGCCCACAATTTTTAAAGGTAAGTTTAATTGATTGGCTGCTTTAATGGCTAAATCAAGCCGCTTATATGGCACCAGGGCAGACACAATGAGGTAATATTTTTCCGGGAAAGAATTTTCTTCCTTAGGCTGGAAAAAATCAACGTCAACCGGCGGATGAATAACTTTGGCTTCCCGTCGATAATATTTTTCTATCCTTGCGGCCACAGCCTGCGAATTAGCAATAAAACAATCAACTCTTGGGGAAGATGTAACGTCCCAAAGACGAAGATAATGAATAACTAAAGGGATTACTAACTTCGCCAAGAAGCTTAAGTTTTTAGAGTCAAAATAAGCAAAATATTGATTCCAAGCATACCGCACAGGCGAATGGATATAACTAACATGGAGAGCATCAGGACGGGGAATAACTCCCTTCGCCACACAATGACTAGTCGAAATGACAAGATCAAAATCTTGCAGATTAAACAACTCTATGGCCAAAGGAAATAAAGGGAGATACCAGCGATAATGTTTTTTGAGGCCGGGCCAATGCTGGAGAAAACTGGTTATAATTTTTTTTTCTTCTAAAAGTTCAGCTTGAGAGGCCGGGAAATGGAAAAGAGTAAAAATTGGAGCTTGAGGAAATATCTCGGCTAAGACCTCCAGAACCTTTTCTCCTCCTCTCCGACCGGTCAACCAGTCATGAACGAGGGCAACTCGTTGGGGCATCATTGAGGTTGATTATAATTAAGGGAGTAGTTAATTGTCAACGAACATGGCTGGAAAGAAGAATCAAAAGCAATTATTATCATCTGGCTTAACTTATTTACTTAAGTCTAGGTATATTTTCTCAATCCTGGCCACCATTGCCTGAAGATTAAAGCGCCGATAGATATCACGGGCAAGTTCTTGACCGAATTGATGGGCCTCGTGGGGATGCTTATTCATCCAAATGATGGCTTCACCTAGAGAGTGGCTATCTTTGGGGGAAACCAGCAAACCATTTCTCCCGGAAGAAATGACTTCCCGGTGACCACCTATATCAGTAGCCACTACCGGCAACTCCCATTGAGCTGCCTCAAGAAGAGCTAAAGGAAGCCCTTCCCAAAGAGAAGGTAAAACAAAAAGATCAAAGGCGCTATAATAATCGCTCACTTTGTCTTGTTCTCCAAGAAGATGAATTTGCCTCTCCCAACCCTTCTTCCTCAAAAAAGCCCTAAATCTTTTTTCTAAGGGGCCCCCTCCGACAACCACCAAGACAACATTCCCGATTTTTTCTTTGATCAGCGGAAAAGATTGAAAGAGGTAAATCAGTCCTTTTTGCCGATGCAATCGAGCGACCGTACCAACCAGATAATTGTTAGTTTCCACCCCTAATGAAGTCAACAAAGTCACCTTTTTTTGCTTTTTGAGCTGGGGGGAAATCTGCTCTTTGACTTCCCACTCCACTCCATTATAAATTACACTTAACTTTGCTGGTGGCACTAGCTTGTAATGCAATACGCGCTGGGCATCAGCCTCTGAGACGCAAATTATACGGTTTGTCCAGCGGCTTAAGAGCTTTTCTTGGCTCATCATCAGCCATTTCCAAATTGGATTTCGATAATGTAGATAATGAATTCCATGAAGAGTATGAACAATGACCGGAATTCCAGCTCTGGAGGCCGCCCAACGCCCGACTAACCCAGCTACCCCCCCATGGGTATGAACAATATCGAAGCTTTCTTGGGAAAATAACCGCTTCAGCGCTGTTACACTTCGACAAAGGCTAGCTTTGCCAATTTGGATACTATGGTGAGAAAGATCCCTAGCTCTCACTTGGTGAATAAAAGGCCCGGGGGACGAGGAACAAACATGGACTTCAAATTGATGCTTATTTAATCGCGAGGCTAAATGCAAAATGTGGCGCTGCCCTCCCCCTAGAAAGGAGCGATCAATGACTTCCACAACCTTTATTTTCTTTTCATTTCTCATGATTAAACTTTTCTCGTCGCAACTGGCTCCAATCTCGAATTACCTCTCTCTCAGGAGGGGAAGAAGAAGAAAGAAGAAGCCGGACTCGAAGAAAAAGAACAATAAAACCTAAATAAAAGCGCAGGATTTTCACTTCCCCTGGAGAATTATATTTCTGGTAGAAGTAAAGTTGACTGCGTCGATAATGATAACGGCTCCAATTTGCTTTTGGGGAAGTACTAGTGCCTCCCCAATGATAAACTCTGGCTTGAGGACAGAGCATAATCCGCCATCCTTTTTGACGCAGCCGGTAGCAAAGGTCAATATCTTCAAAATAAAGGAAAAATTGCTCATCAAATCCCTGAATAGACAGCAAAGCCTCGCGACGAGCTAGAAGACAGGCGGCACTTATCCAGCCAACCTCTTTAACTTCTCTCCAGTGCCCCAATTGACGAGAGTAAATGATATTTCGCCAACACTTTTGGACCAATTCTCCCCATAAATTAACTTTCTGCCCAAACGAGGCTTGCCAGCGGTTTCTTCCCGGCGAAAGTAATGGTCCTACCGCTCCCACTTGGGGGTCATCCTCCAACACGGCCAAGAGCTGGGGCAAGGCTCCCGGTAGAAATTTCGTATCGGGATTGACCAACAACACATAGTCGGAAGTCAAATTACTTAAAGCTTGATTGTTGGCCCGGGCAAAACCAACATTCTCGCGATTGAAAATAAATTTGACCTGAGGAAAAATCTGCTTTATCCGTTGAGGATTAAAAGATGAAGAGATATTATCAACAATGATAATTTCATTAATCAAGGAAAGGGCTGTTTCCTTCAGGGAAACAAGAGAATTCTCCAAGTTTTGTTGATCATTGTGGTGAACAAAAACAACTCCGACTGAACTATTCTTTTTTTTCTGGCTTTTTTGCTTGACTATCATAACCACCGCTCGAGAATTCTTTCAAAATTTCTTACTTGGTCACTGAGATCGAAACGAGATTTAACGGTTTGATAGCCCTGAAAGCTAAATTTTTGCTCATATTCGGGGTTATTCAGAATTAGGGCCACTTTCTCGGCTAAAGATCGAGGAGAAAAAGCCTGGGCTAAGAAACCATTCCTCCCATCTTCAATTATTTCGGGAATCCCTCCTTGGTTAAAAGCGACTACCGGCACTCCAACGGCCATAGCTTCCACAACCACCCGGCTAAAGGATTCTTGACGGGAAGGAACAACAAGAATATCTAGAGCAGGAAGAAAGGAATAAAGTTCATCGATATAACCCTGAAACAAAACTCTCTTACCCAAGTCTAACTGGGTTACCAAATTTTTTATTAATCGAAAATATTTAGCCTCGGACGGATCGCCGATAAAGATTAACTTTAACTTGGGAAAAACATCTTTTAGGATGGCCAAAGCACGCAGAGCCATATCCTGGCCCTTTTCTCTCTTAAACTTCCCCACCACTCCGAGAAGTTGATCTTCACAGGTTAACGGCCATTGTTGTCTTATCCTGGATTTAACAATTTTTCTCGTCAGCAGAAAATTACTCTCCTTAAGCCCAACTCCTTGGTCCAAGCTCCCTTCTTGTTGATTCTCAATTGCCATTAGCCGGTAGATCTTCTTCTGAACCTCCCCTAAATCTACACCATTGTAGATTATCTCCACCGGATAAAATGGCTGAAAAGGGCGAGCCGTTACTCTTGAATTGGCAATTACCAAATTTGAACAATGGCCAATGATACTCGCCAACAACTTATTGCCTCCGATAAATTTTACCACTGCTTGGGGATGATCAAGAAGCTCATGAACAATCCAGATGTGAGGCAATTTGTTTAATCGAGCAGCAAGAGCTCCTCCTAAGGCTACCGAGGAATTACTTATAACAACCCGTGGTGACTTAGATTTCAGGAAAGAGGCCAATTGAATAAGACCGGCTAAATTCAGAGCCCAATTCAAAGGTTGCCGCCACTGCTGGGCGGAGGAGGTAACCCACCATTTTTGAGGGATTACTCTTGTTTGAATTCCTAACTCCACGGCTCGGTGAAAAAACCTTCCGTGGCGGGGGACAACTAATACTTTTTGAAATTTACGAGAATCCAGATGCTTGATAAGCTCAAACAACATCAATTCCGCCCCATTCAATTCAGCCGAATGGGAGACAAAAACCAGCGTTGCTAAGCTCATCTTTAAGGGCCCAGTTCTTGGTAAACTTTCAAAGTTTGCCTGGCCGTCTCTAGCCAAGTGAAGGAGTTTACTCTTTGGTAGCCAGCTCTAACTAATCCTTTTTTTAGGTTAGGCTGCTCGAGAAATTGTTCAATTTTCGTAGCTATATCTTCTGGCTGCCGGGGATCGAAATAAAGAGCTGCTTCTCCAGCCACTTCGGGTATAGCTGGCGCCTGGGAAGCGATGATTGGTAATCCGGAGGCCATGGCTTCAAGAAGAGGCAGCCCAAACCCTTCCGCCAACGAAGGGACAATCAAGGCTTTTGCTCCATGATAATAATACCTCAAATGGGCCGGTGAAGTATAATCCTTGATGATAACCTTCTTTCCTAAACCTAACTGGTTGCTCAAAGTTATCACCTGAGGGAAATCTTTCCCTTGGCGCCCCACTAAAACAAGATATTCTTCTCTTCCCCATTGCTGGAGAAAATGGAAAGCTTTTATTAAAGCAGGCAAATTTTTGCGAGGTTCAAAGGCTCCAACAAAAAGAAAATATTCGGCCGGCAAGCCTTGTTCTTGCTTAAAGCGTGACCAGGCTTTCTTTTCTTTGTCGGCCAGGGTCCAAAAGTCCGCATCAATTCCTAAATAAATTACTCTTACCTTTTTCTCAGCCTCAGGGAAAAAAGAGAGGATTTCCTGGGCCGATGAACGGGAAATAGTGATAATTGCCTGGGCCTCATCGACAGATTTTTTTAAACGCTTTCTAAAAAACTGGCCGGCTGTTTTGTCTGCTAATTTTGGTTCTCGGAGAAAAAAAAGATCATAGATAGTTATAATTTTCTGGCCAAAGGTGGGGATGACAATCGGCGTCGGGGAATGAACGATATCCATCTTTCGCCCAAAGAAAAAGTCAAAAGGAGGCCACCCCCAATGATACCATCCATAATTAATAAGAGTGACGGGGAGGCGAAAATGACGGAATCGCTTTTTGAGCAAGGGAGGAACTTTGGATAAAGGAAACCGGTCTTTCCAGGAAGCTGAAAAAAGATAGTACTCATTTTGATCATCAACCTGAGAAAGAGAAAAAAGGAGGTTTTTTAAATAAACTCCAACCCCGGTTTCTTCCTTCAAAAAAGGACGGACATCTATTCCGATCCGCATTCATGTAACTGTATGATTTAATTAGAGAAAAGTCAAGATAAGCCCTTTGACTAGCTTATCTCTTGCTTTAAAAAAATAGAGAAGGTAATATTTCCAATGAAAGGAGTTTTATTATGGAATCGTTGGAAAAAATTTTTAATAGAATCGAAGAATTCAGAGACGAAATGATTGACCTTCAAATTAGGCTGTGCGGCCTGCCCGCCATCTCGCCCAAAAGTGGTGGGGAAGGAGAGGTTAAAAAGGCCGAATTTTTGCTTGATTTCCTTAAAGATAAAGGTTACGAGACGATCGAAGTCGTCAAAGCCCCTGACTTGGATACTCCCGCCGGATATCGCCCCAACATTATGGCCACCTATAAAGGGCACAATTCTTCAAAAACGATCTGGATCATGACCCATCTGGATGTCGTTCCTCCTGGTGAACTTTCGCTTTGGAAAGGGAACCCTTTTAAAGCCTGGGTGGAAGGGGGAAAAATATTTGGTCGGGGTGTAGAAGATAATCAACAGGATATGGTCGCATCGATTTTCGCTGTGGAAGCTTTTCGAGCCGAAAGAATCCTTCCTAATTACAACGTCGGACTCTTGATGGTTGCCGATGAAGAAACCGGAAGTGAAAAGGGAATTCATTTTGTCCTCCAAAATAATTCATATTTTAAAAAAGACGACTTAATCATTGTTCCCGACGCTGGAAATCCCCAAGGAACGATGATTGAAGTGGCCGAGAAAAGCATCCTCTGGTTAAAATTTATCATTCAAGGCCAACAAGCCCATGCCTCCACTCCGGAAAAAGGAATTAATGCTTTTCGAGCTGGCTCGGCGCTGGTGGTGGAACTCGATTCTCTCTATAAAATTTTCTCTGCGAGAAATTCTCTTTTTGACCCGCCTATCTCTACCTTTGAGCCAACTAAAAAAGAAACCAATGTCCCTAATATCAACACTATCCCTGGAGAAGATGTTTTCTACCTAGATTGCCGTCTTCTGCCGGAGTGTTCCATCGAAGAAGTCGAAGAGGAAATAAAAAGAATTATTAAAAAAGTAGAAAACCAGTACCAAGTCCAAATACATTGGCAGGAAGAACAACGAACCACCGCCGCCCCCCCTACTTCTGCAGAAGCACCGGTGGTTAAAGCTCTCCAGCAAGCTATCCAAGCTGTCTATAAAGTGGCCGGGAAACCAGTCGGTATTGGGGGAGGAACAGTAGCTTCCTTTTTCCGGGAAAATAATTTTGAAGCCGCTTGCTGGTCTAAAGTAGATGATACCGCCCATCAACCCAATGAATACTGCATTATTGATAACATGATTGGGGATGCCAAAGTTTTCGCCCATATTTTTCTTCAAGATTAGCCAAGGAGGGAAAAATGTCAGCATCATCTCCTTCTGCAAAATTTGCTGTTGTGCTTTCTACTGTTCCGGATGAAGCCACCGGTGAAAGCCTGGCTCACCTTCTGCTCGAAAATCGAGTTGCTGCCTGTGTGACTTTAATTGGCCAGGGGATTTCCTTCTTCTGGTGGCAAGACAAAGTCCAAAAAGAATCAGAGTACCTCCTCTTAATAAAGATCCAAGAAGAAAATTTTGATCAACTGGTAGACCTTATCACCCGGCATCATCCCTATGAAGTCCCCGAGATTATTGCTCTTCCTATCGAAAGAGGTTACCCCCCTTATCTGGAATGGGTGGCTAATGAAACTATTTCCTCAGAAGATTGAATTTTTTCCCTAGCTATCTATCTCCCCAACATTTATTATTTTCTTTTCCGGAACTGAATTTGCGCTGAAGCTATTTATCCGATTATCCTCGTTTTGAACCAAGTCATATTTTTTTAGTTTTCCTTTTATTTTCAGCTGACTGGATAGTTAGCCAAGAAGAACCAAAAGGGATTAGGCAAAAGTTGTGAGAAGTGGGTTTTTTTGATATGAATAAGTTCGAATATGAAAAAGCGGAGATGGTTGTCTAAACTATTTTCTAAGGAAAAAGAAGGAGCAACCCTAGGATCACTAGGAGTTGTTTATAATCATGTCTATTGGACGATTCCCTTGAAAAGTCATGTTTTTTCTCCACGTAAATATAGATATTTATATGAACATGTTATTCGGATGGGGATTCAAAAATCTCATTTGGTTTTGTCTCGCCACGCCTCCTACGAGGAATTAAAACTGGTCCACAGTGCCAAATACCTAAAAAAAATCTGGCAAGGTGAATTATCCTCAGCTGATATTCACCGACTGGAAATCCCCTTTTCCCCAGAAATAAGAGAATTTGCCATTTTGACAGTGGGAGGAACCATTCAAGCTGCCGAATGGGCATTAAAAACAGGAATTGCCGTTCATATAGGCGGGGGCTTTCACCACGCTTTTCCTGATCATGGAGAAGGATTTTGCCTGTTAAATGATATGGCTGTGGCCACCGAAAAGTTAAGAAGAGAACAAAGGATAGAAAAAGTTATGATCGTTGACCTTGACGTTCATCAGGGTAATGGAACAGCGGCCATTTTTGCCGGCCGCCAAGATGTTTTTACTTTTTCCCTCCACCAGATGGATATTTATCCCGCCCAAAAAACAAAATCTACTCTTGATGTCGGGCTATGGGCTGGAGATGGTGACGAAACCTATCTTCAGGCCTTGACCACCTATTTTCCCCGCATCGTGGATGACTTCCAGCCAAACCTCCTTTTTTATCTAGCCGGAGCAGATCCTTTTGTCCATGATCAACTGGGCGGCCTAAAAATAAGTAAAGCAGCTCTTAAAAAACGTGACGAGCTGATCATTTTTGAAACTAGGAAGCGAAAGATTCCGTTGGTGATTCTCCCGGGAGGAGGATACGCTTATGACCTTCAAGATACTGTTGACATCCACTTTCAGACCATCAAACTGGCCCGCAAATCAACTCGCCAGTGGTCCTTGTTGAGGAAAAAACTATTCCCCTTTAAATAACTTGGCCTTCTCGAACCAGATAATTTACTTTCTTCTATCTTTCAGAAGAGAAAGAAAAGTTTTAGCTTATTTTTCATCCAGAACGGCTCGCGCCGCCGCCAAGCGGGCAATCGGTACTTGATAAGCTGAACAGCTTACATAATTCAAGTTGATTTGATGACAGAAATAGATCGATCGGGGATCACCACCATGAACTCCACAAATACCTACCTTCAAATCCGGTCGAGTTTCTCGCCCGTTTTTCACCGCCCAATCCATTAACTTCCCTACTCCAGAAACGTCAATTGTCTCGAAGGGATTGTCACTCCACATCCCATGAGTTAGATAATGATTAATAAAAGCAACGCCATCATCACGTGATATGCCAAACGTTGTTTGAGTTAAGTCATTAGTCCCGAAACTGAAAAACTCAGCTTCTTGAGCTACTTCATCGGCTGTGAGAGCAGCCCGAGGAATTTCAATCATTGTCCCCACATGGTAATTAAGTTTTACACCATACTTCTCCATTAATTCCTTGGCCACCGAGACAATAATTTCTTTCTGATGAGCTAACTCTTGGACAGAACTAACCAAAGGGACCATAATTTCGGGATTAACCGGTTCCCCTTCCTTGGCTAACTCACAGGCAGCCTCAAAAATGGCTCGCGCTTGCATTTCAATAATTTCAGGATAAGTTATTCCCAAACGACACCCCCGATGACCCAACATGGGATTAAATTCTGCCAGAGCTTTGACCCGGTCGAGCAGCTTTTCCAGTTCCTCTATTTTTTCTTTTTCTGCTCCCTTACATTTCAACTCGGTTAACTCCACCATCAATTCCTCTTTTTTGGGTAGAAATTCATGAAGGGGAGGATCGAGGGTGCGAATAGTTACCGGGTGGCCCTCCATGGCTTTAAAGAGCTCATAAAAATCTTTTTTCTGAAAAGGAAGTAGCTTAGCCAAAGCAGCCCTTCTTTCATCTTCCGATTGCGACAAAATCATCTTTTTAATATAGGGCAATCTCTCGGCTTCAAAAAACATATGCTCAGTCCGAGCTAAGCCTATCCCCTCAGCTCCAAAAGCAAAAGCTAGGCGAGCATCTTCAGGCGTGTCGGCATTAGCCCGAACACCCAAGCGACGGACCTCATCTGCCCAGGAAAGAAGTTCCTTAAAGTATTGATAAAGAGGAGAATCTTCAGCTTTTAACTCGCCCCGAAGCACTTGGATTATTTCTGATGGTTTAGTGGTGATTTTGCCCACCAAAACTTCGCCGGTGGTTCCATCAATGGAAATCCAGTCACCTTCCCGAACTACCGTTGAATCAACCTTCATGTATTTTTGTTCGGGGTTAAGTTGCAAGATTCCACACCCCACTACAGCCGGTTTGCCCATTTGGCGCCCAACAACAGCCGCATGAGAAGTCATTCCTCCCGTGGCCGTTAGAATTCCTTGTGAAGCACTCATTCCGTGGATATCATCAGGGGAAGTTTCTTCTCGAACAAGAATAACTTTATTCCCTCTTTCTTTCCACTCGACCGCTTCTTCAGCTGTAAACACAACTTGGCCCGTGGCTGCCCCCGGAGAAGCAGCTAGGCCTTTGGCCAGCACTTCCCGCTTTTGCTTTTCTTGGAAGTCAAAAACAGGATGGAGAAGTTGATCCAAAGCCTGGGGATCAACCTGACGGAGAGCATCTTCTTTGGTAATTAATCCCTCATGAACCATATCAACGGCAATTTTTACAGCGGCCATTCCCGTTCGTTTGCCGTTGCGGGTTTGCAGCATATAAAGCTTGCCTTCCTGGATGGTAAACTCAAAATCCTGAGCATCGCGATAATGCTTTTCTAAACTAGTTGTTATCTCCACCAATTCCTGAAAGGCTTCCGGCATTTGATGAGCAAGTTCTTTGATGGGAAACGGAGTTCTAATGCCGGCTACCACATCTTCTCCTTGGGCATTAATAAGATACTCACCAAATATTTCTTTTTCGCCAGTAGCAGGATTCCTGGTAAATCCCACTCCGGTGCCTGAATGAGGGCCGAAATTCCCAAAAACCATTTGTTGAACGTTAACCGCTGTCCCCAAATCATCAGGAATATGATTCAAACGTCGATAGGTAATGGCTCGCGGATTATTCCAACTATTAAAGACAGCGGAAACCGCCATAAATAACTGCTCGTAAACATCTTGCGGAAAATCACGACCTGTCTTTTGCTTGACCAATTCTTTATAGCGAACGATTAATCCCTCCAGGGCTTCCGGAGAAAGCTCATAATCCTGATTGACGTTGGACTCTTGTTTTACCTCTTTTAAAATTTCCTCAAATTTTCGCTTTTCTACCTGAAGAACAACATCGCTGAACATCTGAATTAAACGCCGATAGCAATCCAAAGCAAACCGGCGGTCGTCACTCTTTAGAGCCAAACCTTCCACTGTCTGGTCATTTAAACCCAGGTTGAGGATGGTATCCATCATTCCAGGCATTGAAAATTTAGCTCCCGAGCGGACAGAGACAAGGAGAGGATTTTGGGGATCACCAAATTTCTGACCAGTAGCTTCTTCCAGTTTTCGTAAATTAGCTAAAATTTCCTCTTGTACCTGTTCGGTTAGCCTGTTTCCAGACTTCAAAAAAAGATTGCAGACTTCGGTAGAAACAGTAAACCCTGGAGGAACAGGTAAACCAATACCAGCCATTTCGGCCAAATTAGCTCCTTTTCCTCCTAGAATATCGCGCATATCTTTATTTCCTTCAGCTAAGCCTTGTTTGAAAAAGTAGACGTACTTTTTGCCCATTCTATTCTCCTTTTTGATTTTAGGGTTTAAGGCAACAAGCCTTTTAAAATGGGGCGTGATTTCTAAGCTGCCCTATAAATAAATACTATAGCCATTAAACAGAAAAAAATCAATGTTTTGCCGGAAAATTGCCCAGAATTTACCCCAAAAGTAGTAAAAAGAACTACGCTTTATTCTTTCTGAAGCACTAAAGTAAACCCCAAGCCTCTTCTCTCTAACAGTCAATAGTGATTGGAAGTTTGGAAAAGCCCCCATTTATGAGTTCTCCCCCGTCCGGATTATTTTAAGTTGACTTTTGGAAATAAATAATTATATAGTTGGGGCAAATAAACAAGGAGGCCCGGGATGGATTTAGTCTCAAAAGTTCAAAACCTTATTCTCAAACCTCGAGAATCATGGATAGCAATTAAAACAGAAGATACTCCTGTTAAGGATCTCTTTACTTCTTACGCCGTAATCTTAGCTGCCATTCCCGCTATTGCTCATTTTATTGGGCTAGGAATGGTGGGAAGAAATATACCCTTTGTTGGTTGGTATCGTTATAGTCTTGGCTCTGCCTTCCTCTATATGATTTTGAGTTACGCTTTCTCTCTATTATCAGTCTATATTGTTGGATTTATAATTAATGCTCTTGCTTCCACCTTCAACTCCACCCCTAATCTGAACAAAGCCATGGCCCTGGCTGTTTATTCTATGACTCCTTACTGGGTTTCAGGAGTTTTCTATATTTTCCCTTGGCTAGGCATACTTGTAAACATAGTGGTTATGCTTGCTGTATTATATGGCCTTTACATCCTGTATCTCGGCTTTGCCGAAGGAATGCTTGAGACCGCACAAGAGAAAGTTCTACCCTTCTTCATTGTTTCTTTGGTGGTCACCATCGTTATCTTAATTATAATCAGTATTATTCTCGGCGGAATTTTTGCTGTTGGAGCTGTCAGCGGAGCTTACTAATAATCAACAATACCCAAAATCATCTTTTTTCCTAAGCCCAAATTTACCCGGCCTTAAAAGCTCTTATTTAATCTTTTATAATTATTAGCGTCTTTCCCCAAGGCTTTTCCTCTCTAATTTTTTTGTAATTAGGTGGAAGCTTATCCTCTGAATAATCAATTCTGCTCTTTTCCTTTTTAACCTCTTAGATGGCGTGGTTCTACCGTTTAATTGCTTTAACTAATTGCTTCTTGGATTTCTTCGACAATTTTGGCAAAGGCTTTCTCGGGATGATCAGCCGCAATGATGGGGCGGCCGATAACCATAAAATCTGCTCCTCCCTCAATCGCTTGGCGAGGGGTAGTGATTCTCTTTTGATCATTTGCTGCCGCCCAGGTCGGCCTAATTCCAGGAGTAACTAGAATCATTCTCCCCTTGGTTAATTGAGCCACATCTTGTACTTCTTGCGCTGAACAAACCAGGCCATCCAAACCATAATTCATCGCTGACCTGGTTAATTTTAAAACTAATTGGGAGGGAGTTAATTCGAAACCAATCTCTTTTAAATCTTCGCCGGAGAGGCTGGTTAAAACGGTTACTCCCAAAAGAAGAGGTTTTTTCTCTGGCCCCTTTTTTCCGGCTTTCACCACTTCCACCGCTCTCTTCAGCATCTCTTTCCCCCCGGCCACATGGAGAGTGAGCATATTAACTCCCAGGCGAACAGCCTCTTCCACGGCTTGAGCCACCGTGTTGGGAATATCATGCAATTTCAAATCCAAAAAAACTTCTTTTCCTTGGGCTATTATCTCCCTAACTAAAGGGGGCCCTTCGGTTATAAAAAGTCGGAGGCCAATTTTAAAAAAGCGAGCTTGTGGAAGAAGGCTGACCAGATGAAGCGCTTCGTTACGGGAAGCAACATCTAGAGCCACGATTATCCTTTCTTTTCCTATTGAAGTATTCTTCCCAAGATTTTTTTCCTGGCTCATAATAAGCTCCTTTTCTCTTTATTAAGTTTTCTGTTTTTCTCTCCGGGGTCGAAAGGAACCAATGTAATCTTCAATCCGAGATAATTGCTTCTTTTGACAAAAATTTTGTAACTCATCGATAATTTGGAGGGTTACCCGCGGATTAACAAAATTGGCAGTGCCCACTTCAACGGCTTTGGCCCCCACGGCTAAAAATTCTAAAGCATCATACCCGGTAACTATCCCTCCTATTCCCACCACCGGAACTTTTACTGTCTGAACAACCTGATAAACCATCCTTAAGGCCAAAGGCTTGATAGCCGGACCACTCAATCCTCCCCAAACATTAGCTAGTTTAGGTTGTCCTGTCTCAACATCCACAGCTAAGCCAAGAAAGGTATTGACTAAAGAAAGAGCATCACTACCGGCTTCTTCAGCCGCCCGGGCAATAATGGTGATATCAGTAACATTGGGAGATAACTTGGTCATAATCGGCCGTTGGGTGGCTTTTTTAACTCTCGAAACAATCCGAAAAGTGGCCCGCGCATCAAGAGCCGGACACTGCCCTCCTTCCTTAACGTTGGGACAGGAGATATTCAACTCGTAAAAAGCAATGCCCGGATGATCATCGAGATAGCGAACTACTCTTTCATACTCGTCATCGGTATTCCCACAAACATTGACAATAACGGTCGCCTGCTGTTGATGCAACTGGGGTAGAACTTCCCGGGCAAAGGCTTCAACCCCTATGCCAGGTAAACCAATAGCATTGAGCAGACCAGCTGTGGTTTCTACTAGGCGAGGAGGCGGATTTCCCTGGCGAGGCTCAAAATATAAACCTTTGACCACCACCCCCCCTAATTTTTTTAATTCCAGGAAAGGAATCATTTCCAGGCCATATCCGCAAGTGCCACTCGCCGTAAAAATTGGATTTGACAAGCGAATAAATCCCAAATCTACCGAAAGATCAACCATCACTCCCCCTTCCATTTTGCCAAAGTAACCATAACCAGACGCCTCACTACTTGATTTCTCTCTTTCTCAAACAAGACCAATGAATCATTCTTCCTCAGACCACTTTATGTCTTCTCTCGAAAACACCGGACCTTCTTGACAGATCCTTACTAATTGGTACTCCTGGCCTCGTTTAATCCAGCGAACACATCCCCAACAAACTCCAAAGCCGCACCCCATGAAAGCTTCCAAAGAAAACTCCCCGGGCAAATTCCACCTCCGGAGTAATTCGGCGACCTTTTTCATCATGGCTTCGGGACCACAAACAAAAGCTTTTTTTGCCAGAGGCGAGAGAACTTCTTGTTCGAGCACATCGGTAATTAATCCTTTAAAACCCAAAGAGCCATCTTCAGTGGCTAAAATTAATTTATCGGCTAATTTCTTCTTGGCTAAAGCTTCTCTTAAGGGGAGATCAGATTGAGTCTTACCACCATAAAAAATAATTACTTTAAGTCCTCTCTCCTTTAATTTTTGGGCTAAGTAATATAAAGGAGCAATCCCTCTACCTCCGCCAATGAGAAGTAACTCTCCGGGAAAAGCTAAATCTTCGAAAGAAAACCCACGGCCCAAAGGACCAATCAGACTAATCTTTTCTCCAGGGGAATATCGACTAAGAAGATTAGTCCCTAATCCTACTCTTTGAAAAAAAATGGCAATTGTTCCTTCCTCTCTATCAGCAGAAGCCAAGCTGAAAGGCCGGCGCAATAAAGGAGGACCCTTAGGGCTTACTTTAACCATGACAAATTGCCCCGGCGCCGCCAAAGCAGCCAATTCCGGAGCCTGAAAAGTCACGAAGAAGTAATCCCCCCAGCTTTTTTTGTCTTTGATCACCGCCTCGATTAACTGCGACATTTTATCCTCAAATTAACTAATTGCAAGGCCCCTGGGTTCATCAAAGATCATTTCCAAGAAGCCAACCCTTAATTTCATATCAGAATGTCCCTCTTGGGGGCAAGAAAAATTTTTGACAAGAATCTTTTTTATCTGTCATAATCATTTATTGTCGTGATTGGTTATATTCATCATAAGAGGAGGAATTATCTATGGAGATATCCAAAAGGGGGCGGGAGATCCAGGCTTCTCCGATTCGTAAATTAAAACCACTAGCCGATCAAGCCCGACAAAAAGGCATAAAAGTTTACTTCATTAATATTGGGCAGCCAGATATTCCCACACCCAAACCGGTCTGGGATGCCTTCTGCCAAGCACAAGAAGAAGTACTGAGTTACGGACCAGCTCAAGGTCTCCCCGAGTTACGAGAAGCCATCGCTAATTACTATCGAACCAAAGGCCATGATCTTAACTCAGAAAATATTGTCGTTACCATTGGTGGCTCAGAAGCAATTCATTTTGCTTTCAGCGCCGTGTCTGATCCCGGAGGAAGTATCATCATCCCTGAGCCGTATTATACCAATTATAATGGGTATGCCTCCTTTGCCAATGTCAATATTATTCCATTAACTCTGGAAGTAGAAAAAGGATTCCGGCTGCCATCAAGAGAAAAAATTGAATCGAAAATCACCCCGGAAACAAAAGCCATTCTTTTATGCTCGCCCAATAACCCCACCGGAACCGTTTATACCAAAGAAGAAATTGCTCGAGTGGTCGAAATTGTGGGTCAAAAGGATCTTTTCCTGATTGCCGATGAAGTTTACAATGAATTCATCTACGATGGCCTTCATCACACAAGTGTTCTGGAGTTTGAGGAAGTAAAAGACCGGACTATTGTTATTGATAGCATCTCGAAGCGTTTCAGTTGCTGTGGGGCTCGCATCGGAGCCGTTATCACTCGTAATGAAGAAATCTACCAAGCTGTTCTTAAATTTGCTCAAGCACGACTCTGTCCTCCAACAATGGAGCAGAAAGCGGCCCTAAGGGCTTACCAGTTAGGACCAGAGTATTTTCAGTCTATTCGGCAAGAATACCAGAAAAGAAGAGACCTTCTCTACCAGGAGCTAAGTCAAATCCCGGGGATTATCATGCATAAACCGCAAGGAGCCTTTTACATCATTGTCCGTTTACCGATTAAAAACAGCGAACATTTCGTGCGCTGGATGCTGACTGAATTTGAATTGGATGGCGAAACAGCAATGGTAGCTCCGGCTCAAGGTTTCTATGCTTCCCCGGATAAAGGAAGAGATGAAATCCGGATTGCCTACGTTCTTAAAGAAGAAGACCTCCGTCGCGCAATCCATGTTTTCCGGGAGGGACTCAAAAAATACCAAAGTATTTATAGTTGAGTTAAGGGTAAATAATCAAAATTAATGAAAAATTGGGCTAAAGTAGGGTGTGAAGCACTTGTAATTATATTTTTGGCTGTGGCTTCGGGGACGCTGCTTAATCTGCCCCTTATCCGAGACTTCTACCAAGGGAAATTACCCCCCCAATTTATTGAGCAAAAGGACTACCCCGGGGTGATTTTTATCTCTCTTGACGAGGCCGCCTCCTTGCTCGCCGGTCAACAAGCATTCTTTATCGATTGCCGTTCGCCCCAAGCTTATAAGGAAGAACACATCCCTGGAGCTATTAACCTTCCCCAGCTTCTCTTCGATGACTATTTTAGGGAGGGATTGATCCCCCGGGACCAAAAAGTAATCGTTTATTGCGAAGGAGGGGATTGCCTCTCTAGCCTTGAGGTAGCTCAAAAATTGATAACTATCGGCTACACGCAGGTTTGCGTGATCCTCGAGGGATGGGCGGGATGGCAAGCGGCCGGCTTACCGGTAGAAGGAAACAATTAAAGGAGAACGAAAACAGAATTTAAAGTCCCTAGCCATAGTAATTGGCTCCGCAGAGAGCCAAATTGATGGTTTTTTCCAAGCTATTGCTTAATTACTCTGGGGACAACATTCAATCAAATGGAAAAGCACAAGGCCTAAAATTACAGCTAGTAAAAAAATGGATTTGACGACAATAAATCAGAAAATTATTCTGGTGATGACTAAGATATAAGGACTCAGAGGATACAACTGGCAAGCAAGGTTAGAAAGAAAATGAAGATTTCTTTAGCTCAACAAAAAACAAGAATAAAACTATCTTGGTGGGGAGAACTTTTCGCCCGTCTGATCATCGGAGTGGTTCTTATTTGGTCGGGAATTCTTAAAATAATTGATCCTCTCAATTTTGCCCGAGATATCCTTAATTATCGCTTGTTTCCTGAAAGCTGGGCCTTATGGATCGCGGTCATTCTTCCGGGACTAGAATTGCTTATTGGCCTCCTCTTAATCAGCGGAATCTTAAGAACTGGGGCATCATTTCTGGCTCTTAGCCTTTTTAGCCTTTTCATTGTTCTCATCATGGTCACTATGATCAGAGGCGTTAATCCTGACTGCGGTTGCTTTGGTGCTTTTAGTCATAAAGTCGGGGCAAGTCTTCTTTTCCAGGACTTACTTCTTTGGTTGGGGGCCCTTTATCTATTTCTCCGCTGGCAAAAATCATCAACTAATTAATCACCAGCTATTTTCGCTTCTAATCCATCTCCAATAATCTTAAATGAGAACAGATGGATTTCCTCTTTCTTTGCTTTTTTCTCTCTAGAGATTGTCGAGACAACTATTTAACTAGAGTATTGTTCACGGGAAATTATGAGATAAAAATCTTTCTGGAGGCGCGGGCCGGATTCGAACCGGCGAATCGAGGTTTTGCAGACCTCTCCCTTAGCCACTTGGGTACCGCGCCCTAATTAAAAGCAACAACCATCTCTTCTCGATAAAGGGAAGATAAATTAATGGAGCGGACGAGCGGATTTGAACCGCCGACCTTCTGCTTGGCAAGCAGACGTTCTACCACTGAACTACGCCCGCTCATTGACCAGAATTAAGCTACCAAAATCTGTTGAAGATGTCAACGGGAGTCAACTCCTCGTGATCGCCGGCTCTAACTGGTAAGAACAGGGAAATAATAAAAAATCTTTCTTTTAAACTCAAAGTAGATATTGCTTGAGGAGATCAAATATTAATATCTATCTTCCCTTCGAGGGAAGAAGTTTTTTCTTTTTATCTAATCTAAAGTGGCTCCAAGAATCCAACTCGGAAGATTTCAGTCAAGAAAAATCAAGAAGGCCCTCCCCACGGATAAGGTTCAAGAAATGTTAATTACCTGGTTGAGGCCGAAATTGAATTAGATCGCCAATCCGGAGTGCATCTCGACAAGATAAAACTTTAACAGTAGAAGTATGCTCTTGGGCATCGATGACCAAAACATTACCAATAACCTGAAGAGGGGCATCTTTTACTGGTTCCCGATAAACTATCAATTGATCGCCAACTTTAACTCCTTCGCTTTTTCCTAAATTAATCAAAGCCCAATGTCCCCGGCCAATTTGATTAAAATCAATCGTCAAATAAATAATTTCACCCTTGGGGCCTTCGGTCTTATAAGGAGGAATATTGAACCCAAGATCTTGGCCCGCAAATCCTTCCTTCTCTTCGAAAGGAACTAAATAATTGCCCAGAGTTATCTGTCCACAGGCTTTTTCTATTCGAGCCGTAGCTCCATGATCGCTTAAGTGAATCACCCTCGCTCGACCTCTCTTATGAACTAGATAACCATAATTCCCAATTTCCCTTTCAAATTCTAAAATTAAAAATAATTGCCCCGGTTGAAGTCCCTCTTTCTTCCCCTGATTCAAGTAGACAATATCATCGTTGTTAAACAAAACTCGCTCATATTCTCTTTCCGCTCCAATTATTTTTAATTGGGGTAATGTCTCTTCCCATATTAAGAATGAGCAATAGAGGTCAGACTCCGAAACCAAAGGATACATATCCTGGTAAATTATAGCTTTCTTGATCTCACTCTGTTGTTCTGTCTGAGCCAAAATCAAATTCCCCACCGTTAATAAAATAAAGATTCCCAATATTCCCCCCAAGGCAAATTCCCTCCGCCAAAGAATAGATTTCATCTTCACGATATCACCTCTTGCTTTTAAACTTATTGAATTCATTATATTCAGCAAAAAATTAAGTGTCAATTGTTAAATAAATTAACTTAATTCTTTTCTTCGCTGAACACCTTCTTAAATTTCCCGGACACACCCTTGTCATTTCTTCAAATTTTCCGGAGCTCATTCGGCAATTCATCTAATATTAAAATAATTACCTGGCCAATTATTTAGTCTGAAAATTAAATTTATTTTTAAAAATCCGACTAAATTTAAGTAACAATTATATATATCCTTGACATCTCTTTTTAGCAACAATAACATAAAATCAAAACCATCTATAATTTGCTGAAGGAGGCTTTGGGTGAACAAAAGGGATATCATCAGTAAAATGTCAAAGGATGCTGGCATTACCCTTGATCAAGCCAAAAAAGCTCTTGCCGCCTTAATTCAAGGGGTCAGCACTGCTTTGCAAAGGGGGGAAAGAGTAACTCTTTCTGGCCTTGGAAGTTTCGAAATCAAGCTCCGCCAAGAAAGAATGGGGCGCAATCCAAAAACAGGTAAAATAATTAAGATCTCAGCTAAAAGAAAAGTAAAATTCAATCCCAGCCAACAACTGGAAAATTCCCTTTAAAAAGGAATAATAACGGTTTCCCTCCTCTTAAGCTTCATCGGTAAGGAGCAATTTTGTATTTATCTTTAGATTTGCTCCTTCACTTAGAGCTTACTTCCCGCAAGAAATAGTTTCTCCTAAGTTTTTTTGCTACAATAAAGAGGTGCCTGGCAAAGAGCGAATCAAAGTTGCCCTCCTTTTCGGAGGACGCTCCGATGAACACGAGGTATCCTTAATCTCAGCTACTTCCATCTATCGCCATCTGGACCGAGAGAAATTTGAGGTTGTTTGTCTCTATATTAACCGCCAAGGGTTCTGGCGTCCAGTTGAGTCTCCCTTAGAATCGCTGGAAGATCTCAATCAAGGCCAGTTCTTTCCTTTTTTACCCTGGAGTTTATCTTCAGGAACAAAAGGCTTCCAGGCCGATATTTATTTTCCTGTGCTTCATGGTCCTGGGGGAGAGGATGGAACAATTCAAGGACTGTTGGAACTGGCCGGTGTTCCCTATGTGGGGTCCGGAGTCCTTGCTTCGGCTTTAGGTATGGACAAGATTATGTGCAAAGCTGTCTGGCGAGCCCACAACTTACCCGTTGTCCCTTATTTTCCCCTTACAATCACTCAATGGAACGCCAATCCCCAGGCAACTTTAGGAAATATTAACCAGCAGTTCTCCTTTCCGGTGTTCGTAAAACCCGCTAATTTAGGATCAAGTGTGGGAATAACCAAAGTCAAGGAAAAAGACCATTTAGCTAAGGCAATTAGCCAAGCTTTTCAATTCGATTCTAAAATTTTGATCGAAAAGGCAATTACTGCTCGGGAGATCGAGTGTAGCGTTTTAGGGAATGAAAATCCCCAAGCCTCCCTCCCTGGAGAAATAATCTCCTCTCGTGAATTTTATGATTATCAAGATAAATACCTAGATAATAAAGCCCAACTCATTGCTCCAGCTAATTTGCCGCCTAAAAAAATTAAGCAGATCAAAGATTTAGCCATCAAAGCTTTTCAAACAATTGATGCCCGCGGTCTAGCTCGAGTCGACTTTTTTTTAGAACATGAAAGCGATCAAATTTACCTGAATGAAATAAACACCATCCCTGGTTTTACAGCCATTAGTATGTACCCCAAGCTGTGGGAAGTTTCGGGGCTTCCCTATCCTCAACTTTTGGAAAAGCTGATCCATCTCGGCTTGGCCCAGTTCCAACATCGATTCACCTTGATTTCTTCCTCTAAAGACACTTCCCCGGCGAGCAAATTAATCTTAATTGGCCAAAAAAAATGAAATCGCCCCCCAAAAAAAGCCACCCCAACTCCTCAAAACCGAAGAGAATCCTGGGCATTGATTTTGGGGATAAACATATCGGTTTAGCTATCAGCGATCCTCTTGGTTTAACAGCTCAATATTTAGGGAAATACACCCGTGGATCAACTCAAGAGGACCTCTCTTATTTCCAAAGTCTTTTTGTTCGTTTTAAAATAAAAGAGGTGGTTATTGGTTTTCCTTTAAGCATGAATGGACAATTTAATCCCCGAACTGAAAAAACTAAAGAATTTGCCCGGTGGCTGGAAAAAACTTTTGCAAAACCTGTTGTTCTCTGGGACGAACGACTGACAACTAAGCAAGCTCAGGCTATTCTTCACGAGCAAAAAGTTGACTCTCGCCAGAGGAAAAAATATGAAGACGGATTGGCCGCCACTTTAATTCTGGCTAATTATCTAGAAAGCAAACGAAGACATGAAAAGGATAGCTAAAATTAGAAAACCAAAATCTTTGTTGAAGAACCGGGCCCAATCCTTTTTATTTGCCCGGCGAAAAACAAACAATCCCCGATGAAATCCTCGATTACCTTAATCAAAGCTCTTAAAATCGTCTTCATTCTTATCCTCACCGGCCTTCTACTCTCCAGCCTCTGGGTAATGATTGAATATAATAAAAAATCCGGACATCCCCCCCAAGAAATCATCCTTGAAATCCCCAAGGGAGCCAGTGTAATGAAGGTGGCTTCTCAACTCCAAGAAGAAGGCGTGATTAATAATCCTTTTGTCTTCCGGTTGATGTACCAAATTCGCTTTTCTCCAGCCCCTATCAAAGCTGGCGAGTACAAAATAAGCCTCCCCACTTCAATCCAAGAAGTTCTCCAATTAGTGGTCAAAGGGCAAGTTTACCTTCACTCAGTCACGGTGCCGGAGGGACTTACTCGTCTGGAAATAGCTGATCTTTTAGCCACTAAGTTGGCCTTTTTTCCTGCTGAAGAATTTATCGCCACTACCTCTACTAATGAACTTATTAAAGACCTCGACCCAATTGCCCCAAACTTGGAGGGATATCTCTTTCCTGAAACATACTCTTTTCCCAAGGGGACTTCAGCTCGAGAAGTGGCCCAAGCCATGGTCCGTCAATTTCGACAAACCTTTAACTCGGCTTGGCAAGCTCGAACTACCCAGCTCGGCTTTTCTATAAGAGATATGGTCATCCTTGCTTCCCTAATTGAAAAAGAAACCTCAAATCCTGAGGAAAGGAAGTTAATTTCAGCTGTGTTCCACAATCGCCTCCAACGCAAAATGAAACTCGATTGCGATCCCACCATTATCTACGCCCTTAAACTTAAAGGCACCTATGATGGACGATTGGGTTGGAAAGACCTTAAATTAGATTCTCCTTATAACACTTATCTTTATCCCGGGCTCCCTCCTGGGCCAATTGCCAATCCCGGTCATGCAGCGTTAGAAGCTGCTCTTTACCCGGCTGATGTCGATTACCTCTATTTTGTCTCTCGAAATGACGGATCTCATGTTTTCAGTCACACTCTTAAAGAGCATAATCGAAATGTTCAGATTTATCAGAAAAAAGGCCGCTCCAATCTAAACTAATTAGAGTAGAAAATTTGGGTTAATTCTGCTATAGTAATTTTTTTAAAAAATAGTAATTTTTTTAAAAACAGGAAACAGGCCTTGATTAAAAAGAGCCGGATCCAAATTTAGGAGGTCACATGAAAACTCAAAAATTTTTGACAGTTAGTTTAACCATTTTCCTCGCTCTTATTCTTGTTGCCACCCCCGCTCTTATGGCTCAAAAAAAAGAGGAAAAAAAGCAAGAGAAAAAGGATGTTATAATCATCCCTAAAGAAGTCAAAACAATTTTTCAAGAAGGGATGGTTAATCAGCAACCACGGCTAGACATCCCCTTTCACTTTGTTGATTATTATTATCTACCTGCCCGGGAAAACGTACACAGTATCTTCTTGTTCTCGATAAAAAATGCTGACTTAGGCTATGCCCCTCTGGCCACTGCTACCCCTGGCGAAGCAGCCGAGCAAAAACAAGCCGAGCAAGCCCAAGAGTCTGCTTTTGAGGCCACTCCCGCTAAACTAGTTGCTCAAGGCCATATTTTTCTCCAGTTCAATAAAGTGGTGAATGACCAACCAGGAGAATTGGTTAAAGAAGTCTACATACCCTTCAATATCGAAATTGATGGGAACGAATATAACCCTGACGAAGAGGCCATCTATTCAACTGGCTATCCCCTGCCTCCGGGAGATTATCTCCTTTCCATGGCTATTTGTTCTCCCAAGCTAGAGAAAATTGGCACCCAATATTTTCCTTTCACCCTACCTAATCCCGCTGGTTTTTCTGAGCAGCTAGAAACAACTCCGATCTTCTTCAGCCACAAGATTGAACGCATGGCCGCTCCGGAAACAAGGGCTGAAGTTCACCGAGGATTCTTCACCTATTCTGTTTTGCGAATTGAGCCTAATGTAGAAAAGGCTTTCAAACCTGGCGACAATTTAGATATTTTCTTCTATATCTTCGGAGCTAGGCCCAATCCTGAAGGCAAATTCGATATAGAAGTCAATTACGAAGTTATTCAGAATGACAAACCTGTAATTCGTTACGCCAAAGCCAATTATGACTTTCCTATTGTCAGCCAACCGCTCCCCATGAAAAAGACCGTGCTCATTAAGACAACCAAAGGCGAAGAAACAACCGAAAGAAAAGAACAACGCGATCTCGAAGCCGGCGATTACACCCTAGTTATTACCATCAACGACAAAGTAGGTAATAAAACTTTAGAAAAAAGAGTAGATTTTAAAGTTATTCAACCCTAGTCGCTATTCTTTTTCTTGGGCAAAAAAAGCCTAAAATTAAAGCCAATTTGTATAACTAACTGTTTAGATCAAGCCACTTCTTAATAAAAAAAGAGAAGTGAGTAAAACTTAAGTTTAGTTGTTAGTTTCATCCAATAACTTTATTTCCCCGAGATAGGAGCGTAGATTTTGGTTTATCATCCTAATTGATACCTGGTGGAAAAAAATGGTGACGCTTAAAGTTTTTTAGGTTAATTAAAATGAGGGAGTATTGTTTTTTAGCTTGAAATTTGGATCGATTAGGAAACAAATCTTTGAAAAAGATAACATGATCCTAATCTTCTTATCTAAATTCTAAAAAATAAGTAAATAGGTGAACTGTCTCCATTTTTAATATCGTCGATTTAAAGAGAGCATGAAAACTTGGGGATAATTATTTTTTCTTGAGGGTGTTTTCAATCTCATTGACAAGAGACTGAATATCATTCTGTTTTGGATTTAATTTCAATGATGCCTGCAAAACTTCCAGGGCTTTTTCCAATTGACCACTCTGGTAATAGCAATACCCAAGCGAATTAAGAAGGCTCTGGTCACTGTTATAAATCTGATTGCCTTCCTCCAATTCCCTTATCGCTTCGCCGTATAACCCTTTTCCCATTAAGGCTTGTCCCCGAAGGAGATGATATTGAAAACGAAATCTTTCCTCCTCTTTTAATCGGGACAAAATATCTAAGCACTCATCAAATCGCTGAGTCTTGTTTAAAAAATTAGCATAAAAGACTATTCCTTCTAAATAATTGGGATTCAGGCTGAAACCTCGCTGATAAGCGGCTTGCGCTTTATCTAGAATACCCACTTTCTCATAAGCTTGGGCTTGCATGAAAAAGTAAAGAAAATTGCGAGTTGCCGGAAGAGCCTTGGAGTGGGTAATCGGATGAGAAACAGCTTTCATCGGCGAAACAATAAAATTAGCTTTCGTTTTAGCCAATATTCTATCGTTCTGATCAACCAACTGGATAGAAGCTGCATAGTAATCCGGAGGGAACTCACTGGCCTCGATTACTTGGGAGACAAAAATTGAACGCCGAAAAGGATAAGCATTTAAGAAGATGTTGTAGGATTTCTGAAAAGCTTCTTTTCCTTTCAAGCCATTAATAATTACCTTGATTTTCCCCTGAGTCCACAGTTCTTGATTAAGGCCGCTGACCTGAGTTACCATCCAGATTGTATCCTGCGCGGAGAAAGTATTGGCGGGGTCGATGATGTATTTTTCTTGTAAAATTTTAAAGGGAATATGAATCTCCTGCTCGTAAGTTTGAGTTTTATACGCCAGAAGCGGGGGGCTTAGCCGAGGCGAAGAGGAAAACGGGGGGATAACGATATTTTCTTCATAAACACAAAATTCCTTGCCAATAGAGTTCTGGAGTAAAACGATTAACTTATATTGCCCCTCAATCCCAGGAAAAGAATCTTCGATGGCCAACCCATTTCCTCTGATCCGGGGAAGTTGCTCAGGATCAAAATAAAAAGGGAAATTCCTCTGATATTGGAGAAGAATTTTATCCCCTTGACGAAGGCTAGCATTAAGGGTGAAATTGCAAAAATATTGATCCTTGGGCTCATAATAATCAAGCGAAATTTTCTTTGGGGAGACAGAAAAATGAACAAAAGGAACACCCATAATCGGATCATCAATCACGGCCACAGCCCCGATACTTTCGACGTAATTGGTCATATACTCGGTACTAACCAATCCTTTGTACTCCAAGAAATGAGTGGCGTAACTGGGGTTAATGTTTTTTTTGGGTGATTTTAGAATGTCAGCCAATAAAATGGTATTTCGAGGCGACGGTTGGTAATTATAAGGAAAATCTCCAGGTATCCGGGTCAAAGAGACATCAGCTAAAGTGGGAGCCAATTCCCGAATTTTTTCATAAAAGGTTTCATAATCTTCGGGAGCAATGCCATGGGAATTGACCAACAAGGCTCCTGGTCCATCAGAAAGAGGATCATAAAGACGATACTCACCTGCCCCCCCCCTTTGGAAAAAGACCAGGGCAAAATGAGTGGGCAATCCTTTCGCCGGATCCCCGTAATAATACCAGACCTGTGTAGGGTAAATCCCCAAGGTCCCTTCAAATCGCTCGATGCTCGTCGGTGGTCCCAAAATGATATAAAATCGCCCCATATCTGTTTTCCACCCTGCCCGGGGAGAATTCCTTTTAAAAAACTTATTGGCATAATTGAAACGACGGATATGCTCTTCTTTAAACTCGTTTTGGGGAGTGCCAGGGGTAGGATCACGCTGTTTCCAGAATGATTCGATGAATAAATCACGATCCCGGTTAGTGGTCAATTGAAGAAAAACTTCTTTTTCTTCAGGCAAGATGATATAAGCAACTAAATCAAGAAAGTCTTGATATTTTTTCGGTAAATCCTTCTCCTTTATTTTGGGGCTAAAAGCCAAGTTATTAATAACGACCAGGCTAACCATGGTCACGATTAAAACCAATCGCCAAATTTTCCGGCTCTTCATCATCGCTCCTTAATTTCTGATTTTCTAAAATTCTTGTCCTCAGCAAAAAGGCAATTCATAAATGATGACCAAAATTATTTTATATTAACCTCAAAAATCTTTCGAGTTTTCCACTTATCAGGTTCTCCCCTAATAACTACGTCAAAATAATACTTCCCGGGGTTAAGTTGAAAATCAAATCTAAAGCTGATTTCTTTCATTTTGGCCAGTTCTTGTTCACTAACAGTCAACTTCCTTTGTTCCTCTTTGGTTTCCTTGATGGTGTTTTTCTCTGGATAAATATAGAAAGTAAACTGGAAATCAGCTTCCAACCGGCCTTCTCCGTTCTGGCGAAAAGTTATCGCTTTGGGATCTATGGTGATCACCACAAGTCCCTGTTGAGAATTGTAATTTAACCTAAAATCAACAAATTTTTTCTCTTGTCTCCCTTCCATAAAATTGGCTCCCAATTTAGCCATTTCGATGGCGTCAAACAAATCGCCATACACTCCGCTGTAAGGGTCAAAGGTAAAGCGACCATATCCGTCTTTGTCCACAAAAAGAATGCCCACTCCATAGCGATAATAAATCCACCACATGATGGCCCCTTTTACCTCCGGATTACCATGGAGCATGGTGTAGTCAATTTTATCGGGGGGGCCAAGATAGATATATATCCGGCCTCGATCGGTTTTCCAACCCGGGGTGCCTTCATTAAAACGCTCATTGGCATACTCAATTCTCCGGAAGAATTCTTCTTGGTATTCATTTTCCTCGGTCTCCGGGTCCGGATCCCTTTTGGCCCAAAAATCTCTGATGAATTCCTGTCGGGCTTCCTTATCCGGCAAATGATTAAAGATGGCTTTTTCTTCCCTGGTCATGATCAACCTTGCATACTCGTAAAACTCTTGGCTTTCCACATCGAGGGTGACCGCTCGCTTCGGCGTACAATTAATAAAGTTAATCCCTAAAATCCCCAAAAAAAGGATAACCCATCCCTGGCTAATTATTTTTTTGATTGACATTGATTAATTAATTCTTCTAACTTTTTTTTCTCTTCCTGGCGAAGAGAATCAAAGAACTTTTCTTTATAGTTTAAAAACCAACTTAAAGCTTTGTCTTTCTGTCCTTGTTGAAGATAAGCCAAACCTAGATTGTAGAGGGCTGGTCCAAAATCAGGATTAATTCCTACTGCTTTTTCCCAAGCCTCGATGGCCCTTTGCCTATCGCCAGCTAAATGATAAAGGAAGGCCAGACCATTATAGGCCGTGACAAAATTTTTATCAGCCTTAATAGCCAGATCAAAACTATCATGGGCTAAATCAAACCATTCTTCTTTTCCTGTCTGGCGATACAAAAAAGTAGCAGCCACCCCCCGGTTAGCAGCGGCCACCGGATAATCAGAGTCAAGACTAAGGGCTAAGTCATAAGCTTTGACTGCTGACTCAAATTCTCCAAGATGGCCATAAGCCACTCCCAAATAATTCCACAGTTCGGGGTCAGACTTACTCTGCCGTAAAGATGAGGAGTTAATCACTTGAACTACCTCTTGGTAACGCCTTAAATCAAGAAGAAGGCTGACATAATTAGAAAAAATTTCATAACTTAAAGGTAAAGCTTCTCTCCCTTGTTCCAAGACTCTCAAGGCCTCTTCCAACTGACCTTGTTTTTTATAGAGTAAAGACAAGCGAGTATAAGTCGCATCTAATTCGGGTTTGGCTTTCCTGACTTGATTTAAAATGCTTATGGCTTCCTCTATCTGTCCTTTATTAGCCATCTGCCAAGCTTCCTCAATTCGATTTTCAAAAGGAAGCATGGTTTTTACATCATTGGCGGCCGAAAAGTTAATTGAAGGAGGAGAACTTCCTTGGGCCAGATAACCCAAGCTCCGCAACCGACGAGAAACCTCAGGATCTTTTTTCTTAAATTCCGCTCCTTCAGCCAAGGAACTCGAATTCTTTCTCTTGTAATCCTCCAGTTTTTTTCTTAAGTCCGTCCACCGCGAAGCGGTAATGACGTTCTTTTCTTCGTGAAAATCGTTATTAAGATCGTAAAGCTCGGGAATAGGAGAATCGATATATTTCTGATGATCTATAATCAGTCCCCTGAGAGGGGCCCAACCCCGGCTATAGTAAGGATAAAGACTTTCAAAATAAATAATGCTTTCCTTAATTTTTCGTCCCTTTAAGCCTGTTTTTAATGACTTGCCTTGAACATCGGCCGGGATGGGAAGCTCCAATAGATCACACACAGTAGGAAATATATCTTGATGAGACACAAAGCTTCCCACCTGATGTGGTTTCACACCAGGAGCATAAATAATTAAAGGAATCCACAACGTGCTGTTATAAGCAAAATAACCGTGAGTTCGCTCGCCATGGTCCCCTAAACCTTCCCCGTGGTCCCCGGTTAAAATAACGATTGTGTCATCAGTGAAACCCGATCTATTGAGCCAAGAAAACAATCTCCCCAATTGGCAACTGACATAAGCTACTTCTCCGGCATAAGGTGAAGAGGGAAATTTGTGGCTGAACGGAGCCGGGGGTTCATAGGGTTGATGGGGGTCATAGCAATGAATCCACAGAAACCAAGGCTCATTGGCCTTGGCCAGCCAAGAAAGAGCTTTGTCAACCACTACCTCGGCCCTTCTTTCCACGTAATCATGGTTATCAAAATTCTGGCTTCCATACTCATCATCATAAACGGCGAAGCCTTGATCTAAACCAAAACGAGAATCCAATGGATAAGCTCCAACAAATGCTCCTGTCATCCAGCCATGCTGCTGGAGATGTTCAGCCAGAGTTAATAATTCATCTTGGATATAAAATGTTCCATTTTCATGGACACCATGGAAGAGAGGAGTTACTCCCAGGAGAATGCTGGCATGGGCGGGAAGAGTAGTCGTTGCTTGGGCAAAAGCTCGCTTAAAAACAACTGCTTTCTGAGCCCACTCATCGATTTCAGGGGTAAGGCCAGTCTTACCACTGTAAACACCCAAGTGATCAGCCCGTAAGGTATCGATGGTCACCAGCAAAACGTTCATTTTTTTGACCGCACCAAACCCCGGAGTGATGACAATCAAAATTAAAATTGCTTGGAGCAGAAGAAGAGAGATAGTTTTAAAGAGAAAAGACCTCCTTCTCCTTAAATGCATATTAACAAATTGGATGAGTTAGCTCTCAGCTTACTTTATTTTCGTTTTCAGAAAAGTTAAAAAATTCTTCACCTGTTCAGCTCGACCTGATTCTGAATCCTGCTGTAAATATTTTTCAAAAGCAACGATAGATTCTTGGTAGCGTTGGGTAGTTAGATAGGCCAGCCCGAGCTGGTAAAGTCCATCAAGAAAATCCGGTTGAATTTCCACCGCCTTTTTGTAATACCGCAGGGCATCCTCATATTTGCCAAGGTTATAATAATTAGTTCCAATATTGTACAGCACGATGGGGTCGTCAATATCGTCAAAAGAAATCTGGTTATACCATTCCAAGGCTTTCTCGTTTTCCCCTCGATTCACATAGCAATTGCCGATTAACATCTTGGCCTCATTGTTGTCGGGATCCTTTTCTAAAACTTTTTTGTAGTATTCTTCGGCCTGATCATAATCTTCCAGTTGAAAATAAGCGTTACCGATATTTTTGTTGATTACATAAGCATCTGGAAATTGCCCAAGTATTTTTTGGTAAATACTAATGGCCTCTTGGTACTGGCCTTGGTTATAGAGATTGTTGCCTTCGGTCAATAATTCCTTTAACTCATCAGTAATCACTAAACCTTCAACTTTCTTCAAATTAACTTTAACTTCGGGGTTACGTCCATATTCTTTAACCTGAATGAATATTTTCTTAGGAGCATAGCCAATTTTCTCAAAATCCACATCCCAACCGCCACCCCTGATCCAAGCAGCCACCCACTTTCCCTCACCATCAGTTTTAACTTCAAAACCACCTTGAGCCCGGTGAGAAAAAAGCTTAACAGTAACTCCTTCTAAAGGATTTCCTTGCTCATCATAAACATAGCCAACCACTCTGCCCTTTCCTTTATAGTCCTGAGCGAAACCAGAGAAAGCTAATAAACTTACCGAAAACAAACATAAGGCAGTTATCGACAAAAATCTTTTCATCTCAAACCTCCATTCACCAGCTCCCCTGAGTCTGGCCTTTCCTTCTAGTCTCTAATTCTACTTTTTCCATTTCATTTAGCCCAAGGTAATCAGCCCAAGCTTTCTCGCTTGACATCAGTATTTTATCACCAATTAAGGGAAAAAAAAAGCCCCTTCCGCCGGAGTGGCGGAAGGGGCTTTCGTTTCGACTCTAGGACTACTTCTGGCTTAGAATTGGAAGCGCACTCCTAATCTCAGCACGCGAGGATTGAGAATTTCATTCAGGGCATAGTCATTGGGGTTGGGGACAAAAACATTCATCGAGGCATCAGGATAGACATAGTAGTCACCATGATCTTTTTGATAACGACGGTTCTCAATGGCACTGTTAAGCACGTTGAACAGGTCAGCCATTATGTAGATCCGTCCAGTATCGCCAACTTTGATCATCTTTTCCAGTCGAAGAGTCAGATTGTAGAAAGTGGGTAAACGATCGGAAGCAAACGGAGTCATGTAGAGTCGGCGACTGTAGTCACGAGGATTCCACGCCCGCACTGTGTAATCGTTAATGTCAAAGGTTTCCCGAATGACCCATCCTTCTCTGGCCATAAAAGTGAAAGCTATATTGAAATCATAGGGCAACTGGTAGAGCCCTCCAACCTTGAGCAACCAGCGGGAGTAGGTAAACTGATTAATCTTTCCCGAAGCACCACCGATGTACGCCGCATAAGGTCGACCCTCATAAGCCCAAAGGTTAGTGGGATCAAGATAACCTTCACTTCCAAAATGAGCTGCTTGATGCTGCCAGGTGAAGTTCGCATTCAGCATCCACTTGTTGGAGAGCCGCTTGTTGAAAATCAAATCAACACCGTAGTAGTCCCGGTAAAAATCGGGTCTCTTCTTCCGCCACTCATAGGGTGAATAAGCCGTGTACTCAGGAGCCATAACATACCACTCATGATTCTTGGCTTCCTTGGTGTCGCCCATCCCTGGAATGCTGGCCGGAGGAGTGCCCACGGAAACATACCAGTCATTGTTCTCCACCTCTCCACTATCAGGAAAATACTTGAGAGTCCAACGGAAATTGTCATAACGACGATACGTCCCCACTACCTGCACGGCAAAATCAGGCAAAATTTCTCTCTCTAAGGTCAGCATGGCTTCTGATGTCCGCGAAGAACCAGCATCAGCATCAACTTTTCGGTAGGGATCACGGAGACTGGTGGGATTAAAAGGATCATAATTCCCCCAGTAAACTCCACTCACGGCATTCCAGTCAGCAATAAAATTGCCAGCATCATCAAACACCCGATAAGGCTGCGCAGTAGCCAAAGTTGCCCAGTAAAGCTCGTTGAGAGTCATCACACCATCACCGTTGTCCATCCACCAAAAATCCAGCCACCCACTGGCTCCACCAGGCATCCAGCTTCCAGCCTCATCGACGCCCATAAAGTCACCATATTGAGCCAAGGACAACTTGGCAATGGTCTTGCCGTCGCCGGTGACATCCCAAGTCAATCCCAAACGAGGAGAAAAGATTTTCCAGGCATATTTGCTGCCGTCAGCTGCCGTGGCTTCAATCTTGCTAATCTCAGCCGCAGGAAGCATCTGGTCAAGCGTATCCGCCACGCCAGAGCCAGCCAGCTTCTGCCACGCCCCACTGTCTTTATCCACCGCCAGAATGGATACCGGGTTGACCCGGGGCGCCTGATAGTCATAGCGAAGACCCACAATCAAATTGAACCGTCCAAAGGAGGCGGTATCACTCACATAGGCCGAGTAAGCATCCACACCGTAGTCACGGTAGAAACCACGCCAAAAAGAGAAATACTTAATACCCGGCACCATGTCTGGAAAACCATCCCCTGAGGTGTCCAGCGTGGGATAGTTATAGTTGCGGTAGACAGTCATATTGCCGGAGTAAACCGACTCAGTGTAAGAATTCCGGTCAGCATATTCAAAACCAACTTTGAAGTCATGGCTGGCACCAGCAAAATCGTCAACAAAGTACTGGGCTAAGAAATTGTACTGGTTAACCGGCCGCTCAACATAATAGCGCCACTCAGATCCATACCAACGCTGATC
>Ga0190349_1000006_pt1 | contig 95970 bp, 86 predicted proteins | sample 48721378_MG_FD_179798 | JGI IMG/M metagenome (GOLD analysis project Ga0190349, IMG submission 179798) | Hydrothermal vent microbial mat bacterial communities from Southern Trench, Guaymas Basin, Mexico - 4872-13-7-8_MG | ecosystem: Environmental > Aquatic > Marine > Hydrothermal vents >...
ATATATATAATAGCCAGTAGACGGGGTCAGACCTTCATAAGTTTCATAACTTTAATTTTTACAATAATTGTAATAACTTTTGTCCCTTACAAGCCGACGAAACATATCAATAGAGAAGCATAATTTATGAAACTTATGAAGGTCTGACCCCACCGGGAAGAAGTGAAGAGTGAAGAGTAAAAAGTGAAGAGTGAAAGATTTTAAAGCTGAAAGATGGAAGGGCCTAGCGGGATGTAGGTTCTGCTGACTGTAGGGTCCATTGTCCCCAACGGACCGTTTAACCTATTCGCGCCCAGGCCGCCAACTCTAATCTGTAGGCTCTGCTGTCCTGAGCAGACCGCCAACCTCACAGCGGTTGAGGAAATGTTTAAACCAGAAATTAACATAATCTCGATTGCTGTAAGTCCTTTTCTTGCCTCGAAAGCCGTGCCTCTGGTTTGGATAGAGCTTGAATTCGAATGGTTTTTGAAGGTCTATCAGCTTATCCATAAGCTGAATGGTATTCTGGGGATGGACGTTATCATCTATATCCCCGTGGCTCAGGAAAAGCACTCCTTTTAACTTAGGAGCATGGGTAAGGACAGAAGCCATTTCATAACCTTCTTTGTTTTCGCAAGGTTTGTCCATATAGCGTTCAGTGTAAACTGTATCGTACAGCTTCCAATCAGTGACCGAGGAACGGGCATAGCCGTGGCTGAAATAGTCAGCTCCATAAGTCAAGGCAAGGCAGGTTGTATAACCGCCATAGCTGCCTCCAGTAATACCGATTTTAGTTTTATCTATAAATGATTTAGCCTTCAGCCATTTGATCGCTTCAATTAAGTCATGCATTTCCCAGCGCCCTAAGCAGCGGTGCATGAGGGCTTGACCTTGTTTGCCAAAATGCCCTGAACCGCGGTGATCGATACTAAAGATAATTATTCCTTCCTGAGCTAAGTAGAGCGAAGAGAGGGAAGGGTAAGAATTGGTAACCGTCATGGAGCCGGGGCCACCATAAATGGTAAAGAGGATTGGATATTTTTTATTTTGGTCAAAATCGGGAGGAAGAATCCAATAAGCAGGTAGTTTGATTCCCTCTTGACAAGGAATGAACAGAAGTTCTTTTTGGGGTATAGCATATTTTTCCAGCCAGTGAGTACGGCTGTGGTCAATATTCCTGACAAAAGTTCCATCCCTTCGATAAAGATCTTCTCTGAGAGGAGTATGGATATTGGTAAAGTAGTCTATGAAGTAGCTCCCTTTGGGGGAAATCAGGACTCGATGAAGGCCTGGTTCTGTAGTTATACGTTTAAGATAGCTTCCGTCCAGCTTAACCTGCCAGAGATGGCTTTCAGTGGTCTCATTTTTTCTCGCTTGAAAAAAGACTACATTGCTTTTTTCATCTACCAGGGCTATGTTTATTACTGACCAGGGGCCAGATGTTAATCTCTGTTTTAAATTTCCATTTAAATCGTAATAATAGAGATGACTCCAACCGTCCGTGTCACTCCTCAGTAGGAAACCGCTTCTGTCCTTAAAAAAATAAAGATCTTTGAAGAAATCTACCCAGGTTGACTGAGATTCATCATAAATTTCCCTTGATTTCTTTGTAGCCAAATCAAAGGCGTAAATTTTAATCTTGTCTTGGTCCCTGTTCATCCACTGAAAGGCAAGCTGAGAGCTATCAGGCAGCCAAAAAGGCCAGGCAAGATAGGAATCAATTTTATTACCGATATCGATCCAGATTACTTTGCCCTCTTCTACCAGAGCTAAACCCAATTTGACTTTAGGGTTAGGATCGCCAGCTTTAGGATAGCGTTCTAGCTCTAGCTGGGGATGGACTCCTCCCGAATGGACAAGGGGAAAAGTGGGCACAGGGCTGTCGTCAAAGCGCAAAAAGGCGATTTTCTTGCTATCAGGGGACCACCAGAAAGCAGCATAATGGGACCTCCGACCCAGAATTTCTTCGTAGTAAACCCAGGAAGCCCAGCCATTATAAATAGTTTCTGATCCATCCGAAGTCAGCTGGTATTCTAATCTCTTGTCGATATTTAGGGCATAGAGATTGTGGTCTCGGGTAAAAGCCACCAATTTTCCGTCCGGAGAGAAGCGAGGATTTTTCTCTGGGGAAGGAGTGGCTGTCAGGCGCTTAAGTTTTCCGTGCTTAACAGAGAAGAAATAAAGGTCATTTTTGAATAGATAAAGAAAGCTGTGGAAATCTTTGGTTACAGCTGCATATCGCGAGGCTTGAAGTCCTTTAGGAAATTTTTCCTGAAGGGCAGCAAAATCAAGAAAGATTGTTTTTTTTCCAGTTTTGGCCTCAACTTTATATAATTTTGGTGGCCTTTTTTTATCACCAACAGGCTCAACTAAATAATGCTCATCATCAAGCCAGCCCTTGATGGTGGCCATCGGTTTCAAAAGGAGAGGTTTACCTTGCTGGAAGGCTTGCTCATAAGATATTTTTTTAAGATTGGCCTTATTTTGAGCTGCTAGACTACCTCCAAAGGATAAAAGGGTTACCACCAGCCATAAAATACATGCTTGACTCTTTTTCATCATTTTGCTCCTTTAAAAGTCTTAGTTCCTTTAAACTTCCATCTCTATTTTTTCCAGAATAAGTTCTGTTCCAGCCAGCACTTTTAACTGGCGTGAACCACAATTTTCGCAGATTAAAACAAAATCATCTTTAATCATTTCTTGCTGACATTTTAAACACTTTATTTTAAAAGGAATTTTTTTTATCTTTAGACAAGCTTCAGAAGCAATCGTCTCTTTTTTGTAGATTTCAAAAGCTGAAATTAAAAATTCAGGTACTACCCCAGAGAGAGTGCCTACCTGGAGTTTGACCATGGTAATTTTTTTGGCTTTTTTTTCTTTGGCCTTTTGCTCAAGAATCTCAAACAGATTGGCCACCAAAGAGATTTCATGCATGATGTTTACGTAATTGATGAAGGGAAGAAATAAAAAATTCTGTCAGCTCTTTTAAACCCTGTCCGTTGAGGGCAGAAGTGATAAAGATCTTAAGCTGAGGATTGAGGTCTAAGGCTTCCTTTTGAACATAATCTAAATTAAAAGGGAGAATAGGAGTAAGGTCAGCCTTAGTAATAATCAAATTCTGAGCCGTAGTAAAAGCTTTGGGGTATTTTTTAGGCTTGTCATCTCCCTCAGGAATAGATAGAAGGACGCATCTTATGTTTTCTCCAAGGTCATAGCTGGCAGGACAAACCAGGTTACCGACATTTTCAATAAAGAGAAAATCTAAATCCCCAGGAATTTGGGGGAAAATTTTTCCTATCATCTTGGCCTCTAAATGGCAAGCCCCTCCAGTTAATATTTGCCAGGCAGGAATGCCCTTAGCTCTTATGCGCTCAGCATCTCTTTCTGTCTCTATATCGCCTTCAATAACGCCCATCTTATAATCGGGTTTAAGAATTTCGGCCATCTTTTCTAAAAGAGTAGTTTTGCCGGCTCCAGGTGAACTGAGGAAGTTGATGGTTAAAATTCCTTGGGCCTTCAGTTTTTCTCTTATTTCAGAAGCAATTTTCTTATTTGAACCCAGCAAATCTTCTAGGACAAGAACTTCCTTTTTCTTCATCTTAACCTTTTATCCTTGGCTTTAATATCTCTTTCGCCTGGCTGACAATGTGAGGTAGAGCTTTTTTCATCGCTGGGCTTAAACCTTCCCCCAGATTATAAATATTTTTGGCTCCCACAGCTACAATTTTAATTTGGGAGGGGAATTTTAGCCCTAATTTTCGGCCGATAGCTATCGTCTGTGGTATGGAAACATAATGAGGTGGAAGGCCTGGAATGTGCCTTAGCTGATGTTCATCAAAGAGATGGATTCGGCCTGAAGTTGGTTTTGACTTCTTCATGGTATCAACTATAACCAATCGATCGTAACCGACAATAACCTCCAGGAGGGAGATACCAGAGAGAGAACTTTCCTCAAAGGCAATTTCCTCATTTTCAGAGGCCCATTCCTTCTTTGATTTTCTAATGACATGAATCCCAACCCTGTCGTCTCCGTAAAGTTCGTTACCTAAACCTAAAATCAATGTTTTCGTTTATTATTACTTATTTAATAACACCTTTTTAGAAAAAGTAGCACATTTTATAACTAATTTATTTAAAAATATGATGTATTAATACGATATTCAAATGTTAATTGTCAATGGGAAGCCTCTTCATAGCAGTGTAAAATTTTTTGTGTGAAATTGGACACATGGTAGAAAAAAAGGCTCTTTCCCTTAAAATAGGGTTTGAATTAAAAAACCTATATTCAATTATGCATTCAATGAATTTACCCCAATTTTTGTTATAGGGGCCTATAAAATAGAATTTTTCTAAATTGATTTTTTGGCTCTTATCTCATATAATTCAGGCCATGAAATCATCCATTAATATTGATCATATTTGTAATTTGGCCCGTATTAAATTAAGCCCAGAGGAGAAAAAATATTTAGTTCCTCAGATGATTAAAATCATTGAATGGGTGAATAAACTTGAAGAGCTTAAATTTGATATTTCAAGAGAAGAAATCTACTCACCCTTGGCTTCTTCCCTCCCCTTACGAAAAGATGAAGTTCAATCTTCCTTAGGCGTAGACAAAGCTCTGGCAAATTCACCGGAAAAGAGTCGAGAATATGTAAAAGTTCCCAGAGTAATTGAGGGAAAATGAAGCTAACTTCTTTAACCTTAACCGAACTTGAAGATCTTATTCAAAAAAAAGAGATTAAAGCTGAAGAGGTAGTCTCTGCTTATTTAGCCCAACTTCATCGGGAGGAGGAAAAAATATGCGCTTTTATTACTATACTGGAAGAGAAGGCCCTAGCCAGAGCCAGAAAAATTGATGCACAAAAAGAAAAAGGGAAATTGGCCGGGATTCCCCTGGCTATTAAAGATAATATCCTGACTGAAGGCATTAAAACTACCTGTGCCTCTCGTATTCTTGGCAATTTCATTCCTCCTTATAATGCGACTGCAGTTGAAAAATTGCTGGCTGAAGATGCGATTATTATGGGTAAAACCAATTTAGATGAATTTGCCATGGGCTCCTCTACTGAAAATTCTGCCTTTTTTCTTACTAAAAATCCTTGGGATATAAAGAGAGTCCCTGGAGGTTCAAGCGGAGGCTCAGCTGCAGCCGTGGCTGCTGGAGAGGCGGTTGCTGCCTTAGGCTCTGATACAGGCGGCTCCATTAGGCAGCCGGCCGCTTTTTGTGGCTTGGTTGGCCTTAAACCAACTTACGGGCGTGTCTCTCGTTATGGCTTGGTAGCCTTTGCCTCTTCTTTAGATCAAATTGGCCCTTTAACTCAGACAGTTGAAGATTGTGCATTGCTGACTCAGATTATAGCCGGCTTCGATTCTAAGGATTCAACTTCTTCTCCTCTACCTGTGCCTGATTATCGGCAGGAAATGAAACAGGGCTTGGCCTCTATAAGGGTAGCTTATCTAAAAGAGTCCCTCCTTAAAGGAATAGATCCAGAAATTAAGGATGCCTATAAAAAAACTCTGAAGATTTTAGAAAAGATAGGGGCAGAGCTTCATGAAATTGATTTTCCTTCCTGGGAGTATGCTTTAGCCTGTTATTACATTATTGCTCCTTCAGAAGCCAGTTCTAACCTAGCTCGATATGATGGAGCCCGTTATGGATGGCGCCATCCGCAGTCTTCATCTTTGAAGGAAATGTATCTCAATACTCGGACAGAAGGATTTGGACAGGAGGTAAAAAGGAGGATTATTTTAGGAACATTTGCTCTAAGTTCAGGCTATTATGATGCTTATTACCTCAAAGCAGCCAAAACCAGAAGCCTTATCTGTCAAGATTTTGAGCGGGCATTTCAGGAGGTGGATTTTGTCCTGACTCCGACTACTCCAGAGCCTGCTTTTTTAATTGGGGCAAAGAGCGATCCGATTGCCATGTATTTATCTGACATTTTTACGGTGACCGCTAACCTGGCTGGAATTCCAGCTCTGTCCCTGCCTGTAGGCCTTACGAGAAAAAAACTGCCAATCGGAATCCAGATAATGGGCAATTTATTTCAAGAATCAAATTTATTTAAACTTGCTTTTTTGATAGAAAAAAAAGTAAAATTTAAGCAGAAAGACTAGAATGAAATAAAATTTAGAAAAGAGGGAGGAAGAATGAAGAAAAAAATATTTTTAACCTTGGGAATTTTACTTCTTGGTTTTATCTTGCAGACGTGCTCTCAAAAACCAGAGCAGAATCTTTTAAAAAGATATTTTCATGCTCTCGCTCTAAAGGATTTAACTACTTTAGCCACTATGGCTTTAGAACCGGTGGAATTGAGTGCCGAAAACTGGCAGATTATTAATATCTCCGAAGAGAAAATAGAACCAGCTAGCTTGCCTGATTTGAACAAGAAAGAATTAGAATTGAAAAAGAAAGTTGAAGACTCCGTGGGCATTACTTTGGATGCCAGAGACGAATTAGACAACGCTAAGTTTGAATTGGAAAATGCCAGAACCAGGGCAGCCAAGCGAGCAGCTCAAAAGAAAGTTGATGAATTTCAGGCTAAGTATGATGAGATATATAACAATCATAAGCAGCTTCAAAAAGAGTACAATGAAGCCAAAGCGGCTGCAGCTAGAGAAGAAGATATCACTCTTTTTTCCCTAGGCGCAGGAGAACTGCCCAATGTCAGAGATTTTAAAGGTAATGTTCATTCCAAGCAAGTGGATGTGGCCATTGTAGAGCCTTCTGGCGCCAAGAAAAATTTTAGGTTTTATTTAAGAAAGTATGACCTTCAGGATGAAGCTGCTGATCTCCACCGCCGCGGCCGCTGGATTATTGTCAAAATAGAATCTATAAGTTGATATTGACTTTTTTGTTATTTTATTTATAAATAATCATTCATTTCCATTGGGCCGTTAGCTCAGAGGGAGAGCACCGGCCTTTTAAGCCGGGTGTCGCTGGTTCGAGTCCAGCACGGCTCACCAACCTCGAGTGCCCCTGTCGTCTAGCCTGGCCTAGGACATCGCCCTTTCAAGGCGGCAACACGGGTTCAAATCCCGTCGGGGGCGCTAATCCCTTCTATTCATCTTCAATCCAATATTAATTTATATTTACATTAGTAATCCAAATTGTAGTAACTTTTTTTGGTGGGGTTAATAAAAGCTCGCAGATGTGAAAGCACGGCCTATGAAGCGGGGAAGCATCCTGGTTGATGATCATCCCCCCTCGCCAAAGACTTTCCCATCCCCACTAGGGGCTTCATATGGATGGCCATTAACAACACCTTATCTGCTTATTTTGAGATTTTTATAAATAAACGGAATACGAAACAGGAAAAATGATTTGCATCAATTAAAAATATTAGCTATTTTTTAATAGCTGGATGGATAAAAGTAATTTGGTGATGGCTCCCCTGTAGTCCTTAAAAATAATAATGAAAATTACGTAATAATTTATGTAAGTTTAATGGGAGGTGAAAATGATAAGGAAGAAATTGTGGATTTTAGTATTTTTAGGTTTAATTCTTAGCTTGTATGTCAATCTTTCAGCTTCCCCAAAAGATTTAAAAGTGTTCATTTCTGTCGACATGGAAGGGATTTGTGGTGTAATTCATTGGGAAGATGTAAGCCGTGATGGCTTGGATTACAGCTTGTTTCGAAAATTAATGACTCTGGAGACCAACGCAGCTATAGAAGGAGCTCTTGAAGCTGGAGCCTCTTATGTCCTTGTCAGGGATGGGCATGGCAGTGCCCGTAATATTTTGCCTGATCTTCTTCATCCTGTTGCTGACCTATTAAGAGATTGGTCAGGTGGGCCTCTGGATATGATGGAAGGAATTGATGAAACTTTTGATGCTGTGATTTTCATTGGCTATCATGCCCGTGCCAATACTCCTAATGCTGTTTTAGATCACACCATGACCGGTTCCATTTACAGTGTAACCTTGAATGGGAAACTTATGCCTGAGGCAGGAATAAATGCTTTTATTGCTGGTAATTTTGGAGTGCCTGTAGTTATGATTGCTGGTGATGCAGCCATTTGCCAACAGAGCCAGAAATTATTTGGTAAAGTTATAACTGTTCCTGTCAAAGAAGGAATAGGAAATGCTGCTCGAATGCTTCATCCTCAAAGAGCACGAGAATTAATTAAAAAGAAGGCTAAGGAAGCTTTGCTTAGATTGGACGAATTTAAGCCTTTTAAACTAAAACCACCTTATACTTTAGAGGTAACTTACAAAGATGAAATAAAGGCAGAAGAAATGTCCTGGTTTCCAGGTGCAAAGAGAACCGGAAATACATCAGTGGCCTTTACCAGCTCAGATTGGATGGAAATTCTTAGGTTTTTCTCTTTTGGCATAGACTAACACTTGATATGTTGAATTAGAAATTTTAGTTATAAGCCAAAATTTTTGCCTTCTAGTTTTGACTATTCTCGGATGAGGCAATCTGAATTTATGGTCAATACCCTTTTTTAATAAACAACTTCGATGGTTTTTATCTCGGATTTGCCAAAGTTTAGGGAAAAAGCTTTATTTTTGAAAGAAAGAGAATGAAGGCGATTTTCCATTAAATCAAGTTCATAAAGTGCTTTCGGTTTTTGGAAGAGCTCAATAATAGCCGTAGTCGCCTCTCCTTCGGCCTCATACAACCTGAGAACAAGGCTCTTTCTATCTTCTGCTTTTTTAATAGAAGATAAAATAATATTAGAAGGAGAGGCCTTGAAAAAAGAATAAACAGGCGAGAGACGACCAGGATGGGCGTCGAGTAAGAGAGCCATTAAAGGAACATTAAATTCATAGCCTCTTTGGACAGTATCTGCCCTTTTCCAATCACCTAGATGAGGGTAAAGAGCATATGAAAATTGGTGCTTGCCTCTGTCGGCTGTTGGATCTGGCCATCTGGGGGAGCGGAGGAGAGTTAATCTGATTACATTATCTTTAATGTCATAGCCATATTTACATCTATTAAGGAGGCTTACCCCATAGTTTTCTTCAGAAAGGTCAGCCCAGCGAATGGCTGGGACTTCAAAGCGGGCTTTTTCCCAATCAGTGTGCCGGGCAGTCGGCCTTTGGATATAAGCATAGGGAATTTCGTAAGTGGCTTTGCTATCGTAGATATTAACTGGAAAGGCAACTTTGAGCAGGACATGGTCTTCCCACCAGTCTGCTTTCATATTTATATCGATGCGGGGGATATCTTCATAAAGGATTATTTCTTGAGTAAAGAAAGAAGAAGGGAAGTCAGGGGTAGGGGCTCGTCTTGCTTTAGATAATCCCAGGAAGTCTTTCTCCACCTTTATTGAAGCCATAACGGGGCCTTTCAGGCTAATAGATATATGCCTAGCCTTATCCAGTTTCCAGCTTCGTCCAGTATAGCCTATATTCCAGGCATCCCAGCGGTCTGGAATATCTTCAAAAAGCTGAAGTTGGTTGCCACAGGCTTCGGTTGAAAGAACTTCCTTTTTGTTAATTTTATCGAAGATGCTGATGATATTACCTGTTTGAGGATGAAAGCTGACTTTAAAATAGCGGTTTTCAAGAGAAGTATTTTTAGCTTCTAAGGAACTCCCATAGCCAGGAACTTCTCCCTTTTGTAGCTTGTAAATTTTATAACCAAGGGCCGGAACTTGATGGGCAATGAAACAGAGGTTTTTTCCGAAGTCAGTAGAAACTAATTGTGAGGGCACTTCCTTACCTCTTTCGTCCAAGACTACTATCTTTTCCTTTTCAAGGTTGGCCGGGAGCTTGATCTTGACCAACCCATCTCTCTGCCAAGAGAGGGAATTGAAGATAAAAAGAGGCCTCCCTTGAGGTCCGCTTTCTGTGTTTATTGCCTGGGTCAGGAAGGAAAGAGCTTCCTTGAAGTCCTTTTTAAGCCAGGCTTGGGCTTTGCCATAAAATTCTTTGGCATCTCTATAGACAGGAGTTATGCCTGAACCAGGCAGGATATCATGGAATTGATTCATTAGCACTTTTTCCCAGGCTTTTTTTATATCTAAAGCTGGATACTCCTTTCCCAACATATAAGCAATTGAAGCAGCTTTTTCAGTATTGGCTAAGAGGACCTCAGAGCTTCTATTCAGCTTTTTGATCTCAGCTTGGGTAGTATAAGTACCCCGGTGATACTCAAGATAAAGTTCATCATTCCAAACTGGAAGAGAATCAAGGTTTTTTTTCTTGATTTTCTTTAAAAAATTATCCACAGTGGAATGCTTTAACTTAGGGAAAATATTTTGTTGTTGATAGCTCTTGGCTCTATTTAACATTTCCCGGTTAGGACCTCCTCCATGATTTCCCAATCCATAGAGGATGAGAACTTGGTTGAGGCCTGTATTTTTCAGAAATTTTTGTAAACCGTCAACCATTCGTTGGGCATCTAGCTGGCCGGTGTAGCCGGTCGGAGGAAAATAAGTTAACAGCCTGGATCCATCCGGCCCCTGCCACCAGAATAGATAGTAAGGAAAAACATTGGTATCATTCCAGCTTAATTTTTGGCTAATAAAAGAGTTAAGGCCGCTTTTTTTAAAAAATTGAGGGATATTCCAGTTGTAGCCAAAAGAATCAGGATTCCAACCAATTTTAACCTCTACCCCAAATTTTTCTTTAAAATACCTTTTGCCATAAAGTATCTGACGAATGAAGGATTCACCATCAATTAGATTGCAATCCGGTTCTACCCACATGCCTCCCACAATTTCCCAGTGTCCTTCTTTAACCTTTTTCTTAATTCTGTTAAAAACCTGCGGATAATAGTCCTCCATCCATTTATAGGCTTGGGCTTGGCTCTGGACATAAACCATGTCCGGAAATTGTTCCATATTATCGAGAACAGCCGTGAATGTCTGTTTGACTACTTCTACGCTTTCCCGCCATCGCCACAACCAGGCTAGATCAATATGTGAATTTCCAACAAGGTAGAGGCTGTAGTTTTGAGCAAATCGAGAAATATGCTTAATATTCTTGTAAAATTTTAGAAGGGAAGCTTTTACCTTAGAAAAATCTCCCTGACGGAGAGAATCTAAATCAAAACCAAAAACAGCTTTTTTAAATGTCTCTCTTAAACTCTGGAATTCAGAAGAAGAAGAGAGGCGTTTATAATAGGGAGAAACGGGCCTTTTTGGCGGAGAAGCTTCACCCGGAAGGAAATCAAGCAATTTAGCTCCAGTTTTAAGATCGAGGAGAAAGCAGTCAAGCCATTGGTGAGCTTTTTGGGCTTTTTTTATCAGAAACTTAGCTTGTTCAAGGGTAAAGTACGTGCCGGCCTCAGCTGACTTTCTTTCTATAAGGGGTTGCCTTCCTTTGTTATCAAATCTAAAGGCTAACAGTAAGCTTCCTTCTGGTTTGGCGGCTGAGGTTAAAAGAAAATCTTTTTTTATCCTGTTTGTTTGATTTCCGAATTCAAGCTGGAAAGATTCTTTTAGTTGGCCGTTACAAAAGAATTTTCCTTCTACAATTCCCAGACCTCTAAATGTACAGGAAAGGGTAATATCACTGCCTTGAGTTTTGATGCCAGCAAAGACTGCCGGCACTTTAAATTGATGGCGCCACCAGGAAATTTTATCTGTGACCGGCTGACCAGCCCTTATTGATGGCCAATTAGAATCATCAACAGTAATTTTTTGGCCGCCGACAACCTCTCCTTTTCTGATTTTCCAGAAAGAGAAATTGTTATCAAGAAGAGTTTCTATTGCCTGTATTTTGGACGGGATTTCCTGGGGGAAAAGAAGAAATAGGTTGAGGATAAAAACACCAAGGCCAATAAACAAAATAATTTTAAAAGTTCTCATAATTATCCCCTTTAGTTTGATAATAATCTCAGGAACATTTTGAAGCAGAGAGAATATTATCAATTAACAGTCCAATCGTCAACCTCTTGGCTGAGGCAGCTTCTGTTTGACATCAAAAAAGGATATTCTTTAAAATAGAGCAGAAATTATAAAGTCCAATTTTTTAAAGAAAAAATGCCTGTTTACTTTATAGATACCTTTATTATTATTTTTTATTTAGTAGCTATTTTAGCTTTTGGCCTTTTTTTTCGAAAATACGTTTCAACCACCGAAGATTATTTCTTAGCAGGTAAAATGCTTCCGTGGTGGGTGATCAGCTTTTCTATAATTGGTACTAACATTGGAGCCTATGATTATATAGGGGCGGCTGGAGGGGCTTTTCGCTTCGGGATTGCTCAGGCTAACTACGAATGGCTGGGAGCTATCCCAGCTATGATTGTTTCAGCTTTGTTAGTGGTGCCTTATTTCTGGCGGAATGCCGTCTATACTGTGCCTGAATATTTGGGGAAAAGATACAATGAAAGCGTGAGAACCATTGAAGCCGTACTCTATGGACTTTTTCTGGTAATGCTTCTGGGAATTTTTTTCTGGGCCAGTGGTCTCATGCTCCATACTTATCTTGGTTGGCCTTTAAAATTAAGCATCATTATTACAGCCGTTGTCGTCGGGCTTTATACTGTGACCGGGGGTTTAGCAGCAGTAGCCCTGACTGATGTTGTCCAGTTAGGAGTAATGTTTGTAGGCGGGATTTCGGTGGCGGTCATTGGTTTCTGGAAAGCGGGTGGAGTGGGTTCTTTTTTTAATAAACTGGCTTCTTCTCATCCCCAGCACCTTAAACTTTTTCTTCCTCTTGATAATCCTTATTACCCCTGGCTAGGGATGATTTTTGGCTTAGGGCTTGTTCTTTCTCCTGCCTGGTGGTGTGCTAACCAGTCCATAATTCAAAGGACATTAGGGGCTCGTTCTGAGTGGGATGCCAAGGCTGGTATGCTTTTTGCTGCTTTTCCCAAAACTATGATCCCGCTTTTGGTCATTCTGCCCGGATTTTTTGCTTTAGTTTTCGCCTCGCCGGCAGAAATTTCAAACCCCGATCAGGCTCTTCCCTGGGTAATAAAAAACCTGCTGCCACCGGGATTGGCTGGTCTTGTCTTTGTAGCTTTTGTAGCTGCCCTTCACTCCAGTGTTGATTCGACTTTAAATTCAGCCTCTACTTTGTGGACCAAGGATATTTATCAGCGTTATTTCCGAAAAAAAGCCTCAGACAGCCATTATCTTTTGGTCGGTCGAATCTTAACCGCTTTATTTGTTGTTTTTGGGGTCTTGTTTGCCCCTCTTACCAATAAATTTCCTGGAATATATGTGGCCATGCAGAATTTGCTTTCTTTTTTTCAGGGACCTACTCTGGCTACTCTGCTCTTGGGTATATTATGGTGGAGGTCAACGGGATGGGGTGGCCTCTTTGGCCTGACGGGAGGAGTGGCCGTGGCTGTCGTTATGTTTTTATTTAAGGTTAATTTTCTTTATGTGGCTTGGTGGTCATTTGTGGCCTCAGTGATTCTAAACTTTGTCATCAGTCTAATTACCTGCCCCGAACCGCCTGGAAAATTGAGAGGCCTTGTCTATCATTATTTAGAGAAGGATGAGGAGGCCCAAGCTATCCTCAAAGAAAGAGCCGAAGGATGAGTATTCTAGCCCGAATTCCTCTCGTTTACGCTAAATTCTTAACAGGTCTGCTTTACTTACTGCTGATAGTATGGGTTTTGACCAGGCCCAAGGGTTTTATCATGAAACAAGCCCCAAGCAGGAAGTGGTGGCGCGATTTAAGATTGTGGGCAGTGGTTCTTATAGGTTTTCAGATTTTTATCTACATTATTTTTTAATAATGAAAGGTATTTATGCTCCCTTAAAAATTGTAGGTATATTTTGGCTGGTTATGGGTCTGGTTATTCTCCTGGCGTCTATCTTTCCTCCTAATCGCATAGGGAAAATAGTCGATTTACTGGCAGGTGGCTTGCTGGTGGCTATGGGCAGTTTTTTTATCTTTCTCAACCGAAAATTTGGGCCATGAAAGTCATTTTATCCCAAATTGAGGAGAAAGTTATAAGAGCCTCATTTCAGAAATCTGTTATTAATCGCCGGAAGACCATTATTAAAATCAGAGAAAGCCATCTTCCCTGCTATCTTTTTGAGCTTAATTTTACAAGCTCCAGAAAGAATAAAACAGTTTTTGTTATTTGTGATGCTCTCAAAGGGAAAATAAGGCGACTTAACTGGCCGCAGCCTTGCCGCTTTTACCATCCGGAGATGAATAAATTTTATCTCACTGAAGCAGAGGCTCTGGCTAAAGTTCAGGATGAGCTAAAATGGTTTCCCTTTTTGCCTGGCCTACATCTGAAAAGAAAATATCGGTTGGCAAAGACAGTCTTTTTGGGACAAGTTGGTTATCCCTTTTGGCTAGTTTATTTTAAAAGAAGGGGAAGATATGATTTTGCAGTTTACGATGCTCTTTCAGGGAAAAAAGAGGATTTTTTTGGCAAAGATATTTTTTTAGCCTACTTTGGACTGGAGCCTTCTCCTATGGCTTGAGCTTATTTCTTTTTTTTCCACAGCCAGTAAAGATAAACGGCCGGGGCCTGATAGAGGCCTAAAATGATGGGAGAAAGGATAAGCCAGTAGATGTTGAAATCAAGAATAAAAAGGAAAATAAAGGCAGCCAGGCCAGTTAAAGAAGCCAGCAGGGAAGAAAAAAGAAGTAGAGTGGAAGCAGTCTTTTTCACTCTTCTTTTTTAACTTGGAAAGCATCTTAATTTCAAGATTTTTAAGGGAACAAAGAAAAAATAATTATTATTCGAATTTGAAATTTTTTTCTTTGAACAATTTTAAACAGGCATCGACCACAGCTGGATCATATAATTTACCTCTATGGTTAGAAATTTCTGCCAGAGCTTCACTGACGGGTTGGGCTGGCCGATAAGGGCGATGAGTGGACATAGCCTCGACCACATCAGCTACGGCTAAAATTCTGGCTTCCAGCAGAATCTCTTTTCCCTTTAAGCCCGATGGATAACCACTGCCATCCAGCCTTTCATGATGTTGAAGAATAATTTCAGCAATCGGCCAGGGAAATTTTATATTCTTCAGAATATCATAACCCACCTGAGGATGGGTTTTGATAATGCTGTACTCTACATCGGATATTGGGCCCGGTTTGCTTAATATTTCAGCCGGAACACTTATTTTGCCAATGTCATGAATAATACCAGCTAGCCTTAAGCCTTCTATTTTATCTTCAGTCAGACCCATTTCCTCGGCCAAAGCGCAAGCGAGTTTGGTTACTCTTTTTTGATGGCCAGCCGTATAAGGATCTCTAGTTTCGATGGTAAAAGAGATTGCCTGGACAGTCTCGACCATAGCCTCTCTCAGATTATTCCAGCTCCTTTTTAGTTCCTCTTCAGCTTTTTTACGAAGGCTAACGTCAGAAAAAGAGATGACTAAACCTGAGGAGTGGCCATGCCCATCGCTAATAGGGGCTATTCGGTAATTAATGGGAATTTTTTTCATGTTTTTGGCCACCAGAAGAACATCAATGGAAGAAAGACTTCCCTTTTCCAGAACTTCATTGGTAGCTGTTAAGGGTATATTTATTGGTTTTAAGGAGGTTTCTTTTCTTATCTGGAAAACTTCAGTTAGTTGCTTGGCCATTGCATCTTGTTGGCTCCATCCAGTTAGTTTTTCGGCCAGGGGGTTCATAAAAGTTACTGTTCCTTTTTTGTTGAGAGTAATTACTCCATTGTCAATACTTTTAAGGATGGCAGAGAGCCATCGTTCTCTTTCCTTAAGCTTGGTCTGCATTTCAAATTTATAAAGGGCAATTTCAATTGTTGTCTGAAGCTCCTTCTCGTTGAAAGGCTTGAGGATATAGCCAAAAGGCTCAGTAACTTTGGCTCGCTTTACGATATTAGCATCCGCATGAGCAGTGATATATATAATAGGAATATTAAACTTCTTATATATTTGATGGGCTGCCTCAATCCCATCTATTTTTCCTTTTAAGCGGATGTCCATCAGGACTAAATCTGGCTTTAATTTTTTTGCGGCCTTTATAGATTGGAAGCCATCAGCCAAGACATCGACTACTTTATAACCTAATCCCTGCAGCATATGTTCAATATCTCGGGCTACAATCGTTTCGTCTTCGACTAATAGAATTTTTGTAGATTTCATTTTCGAATTTTATTTCTAAACAAGAGTAAAATATTACTAGTTAATTCCCAGAGCAAACAATCCCCTCTTAGGGGGAATCAAGCGGTGAATTTCTTGGTTTCAGGGCCACCTTAAACGATGATGTTTTTACTGGAAGAAAAAAGGGGAGGATAATTATCTAAACTAGAGGTAAAAGAAAATATAAAATAATTAAACTTTAAATTATAAGCGGAGATTAGAACTTATGTAGTCTTAAAAATTATGCTATAATTAGCCGAAAATTAATTATTTTTTAGAGGTAGTTATCAATTTTAAAATATCCAGGAAAGAAGAAAAATAATGAGTAAGATGCCAAATAAAAAAATTGGCCTGATAGCTGCGATCTTGTTGGTGGTGACAGCTGCTGTTATCTGGAAAATGGTGATTCCCTTTTTAACCAAGCCTCCCCAAGTTCAAAATTTTATATTTCTTTCCATTGATGATCTTAGGGCTGACAGGCTAGGCTGCTATGGAAACCCCAGGAATGTTTCCCCTTTCCTCGATCAGCTGGCAGCCCAAGGCACTCAATTTCTAAAGGCCTTTATTGCCTGGCCTTTTACTCCCCGCTCTCATGCTTCCATGCTTACCTCATATTATCCTTCAGTCTTTGATATTCCTCTAGATCCTAGCATCCAGACAATAGCTTCTGTTTTTAGAAGCCACAAATATAAAACAGCTGCTTTTACTGGGGATGGTTGGATGTCAGCTAGTTATGGAGTGTTGACTGGTTTTCAAGAATATGATGATAACGTTCGAGGAGTCCAAGAGTTAAGGAAAAAGGTCAAAACATGGCTGAGAAAAAATCAAAATGATAGATTTTTTCTCTTTCTTCATACTTACTGCGTTCATCGTCCCTTTGTGGCTCCCCCCCACCAGCTTAAAAAATTTGCTGACCCTAATTACTCCGGCCCTATTAAAAACACCTCTAAAAGTACATCTGCTTTCATAAAAGCAGCTAATGCTGGTAAAATTTCAGTTTCAGAAGCTGATATCCAAAGGCTATTGGATATTTATGATAGTCAGATTATTGTGGCTGATAAATTTGTTTATTCTATTGTTGAAACTTTAAAAATGCTTAATTTAGAGAATGAAACAATGTTGATAATTACCTCTGACCATGGAGAGCAGTTTTATGAATATAAACATTTCGGCCATGTCTCCAAGTTCAATCCTTTTGCTGACATATCGACCAGAGTTTCTTCTAATAATTTACTGCTCTCTCCTTCCCCACCGAGGCAAGGTTGACCAGTTGGTTGAAATCATTGATCTTGCCCCCACTATTTATGAAGCAGCTGGCTTTGAAAAACCAAACAATTGTCAGGGAGAAGGTCTTTATCCTCTTTTATGTGGGAAGCCCAGTTTTTTTCAAAAAAAGAAAAAAGAAGTTTACTATTGTAATTTACATTTTTTAGGGATCAGGACAGATAAATTAAAACTTATCCTAGATCTTGGCTCAGGTGAAACAAAATTATTTGACTTAGTTAAAGATCCATCTGAGAAAGATAACCTTATCCAAGAGTATTCGACTGAAGTTGTAAAATCATTGATAGATAAAGTTAGAAGCTTTCAGGAAGAAACTGAAAAATTAAGAAGGAAGTTGAATATATCACAGGTGAAACTCCTTGAAGGAATACCTACTCACCAGCTTGCATTTGATGATTATACTCTTTTGCTGGCTTCTTTTAGTCAAGATGACTTTTATTATAAAAAAAGAGGTTCTGTTAAAAAGGCTAAACTTGAAGCGCCGGAACTCCAGTTGGTGGAGGGCAAATATGGCCAGGGATTGCTTCTTAAAGCTGATAAAAAAATTAGCTTTCCCTTAAAAACACCTCTCTTGGATCAGGCCGGCTCTCTTGAACTCTGGTTGAAATTAAACAAAGCCAAGTCTCAGAATCAAAGAGTTTTAAAGCTTTATTTTGAGGGGAAAGATTCATCCTTAGCTATTGAGGCTACTGCTCTTTGGAGCTGGATGGAAAATGGGGAAATAGGTATTTCTTTCAAGGTAAATAGGGTAACAGGGAGAGGGAGTGAGAATGAACTTAGTTTTGCCAAAAAAATATTATGGAATGGCTGGCATCACATTCTTCTTGCCTGGGAAGAAAATGAAGTTTTTTTAGTAATTGATGGCCATCCCTCATCCAGAAGAAAAGTTTTAGCCGGTGATCTTTTTAAGCAGGCCACAACCGATACTATCAGTATCAGTGGTCAGAACTGTGTTGTTGATGATTTAAGAATCTCTAATGCTTTACGACTTTTCCGCCCATCTGGCCATAAGAAAGTAAAAATTGGGCCAAAGGTATTAGAAAAATTGAAAGCCCTTGGTTATATAAAATGAGACATCGCTGGTGGGCGGTACTGGGTTCGAACCAGTGACCCCCGGTTTGTAAGACCGGTACTCTACCACTGAGCTAACCGCCCGGTAATTACTTTTACTAATTAAAAGCAAGATGGCCTTTTTTGTCAAGCTAACAAAGGCCCTATGACGTTTATGAGTGGTAAAAATAAAGCAAAATAATATTCCCATAAGGGGAAAACGAGTATTTCCAATCGATTTTTTGTAACCCAATCATTTTTTCGCTATTAAGCGGTTTGGCTAAAGCCTCAATTAAAGGATTATTTCAATCAATTATCCCTTATATAGAAGAAATTTCAGCTAAGTGAATTCTCGGTGGGGTCAGACCTTCATAAGTTTCATAACTTTAATTCTTACTTTAATTGTAATAACTTTTGTCCCCCTACAGACCGACGAAATATATCAATAGAGAAGCATAATTTATGAAACTTATGAAGGTCTGACCCCATCTGCTGGTTATTATATATATTACCCCGCTTTTCTTTATAGAGCCTGGGCAGGATTGACATAAGAATAGGCATATGTTAAAGTTGGATGCGATTTGATTCAAAGATTGTGAGGCAGGTGAGATGTTTGCGGTTATTAGAACAGGAGGAAAACAATATAGAATTCAGGAAGGAGATGTTCTTCATCTCGAAAAGTTAGAGGCTGAAGAAGGGAAGAAAATCTACTTTGATGAAGTTCTTTTAATTGAGGATGGCCAGAATATTTTGATCGGAACTCCTCTGGTTGATAAAGCTCGAGTAAAAGCTGAAGTTATCGAACACTTTAAAGATGATAAAGTAATTATTTTCAAGAAAAAGAGGAGGAAACAGTATAAAAAGAAGAAAGGCCACCGCCAACCCCTGACTACTGTAAAGATTGAAGAGATTATTTCTGATAGTAAAGCTATTGCTGAAAAACTTAAAGAGGCGGTCAAGAAGGAAGAAAAAAGAAAATCAGTCAAGAAAGCAGAACCAAAAGAAAAGATTGTTCCCCAAGAGGTAAAGAAAAAGCCCTCTCCGAAAGAAGCAAGCAAGGAAGAGAATAAAGTAAAAAGGCAGACAAAGGCTAAGCAACCAATTGAAACTAAAACTGAAGCTGAAAAGAAGGCCTCTCCAAGGAAATGAGGACAGAAAAAACCAGCCATTTCCTCATCAGAGATGACCAAAACTAAGGAGAAAAAAGATGGCTCATAAAAAATCTGGAGGAAGCGCCAAGAATGGCCGAGACAGTCATGCCAAACGCTTAGGCGTTAAGCGGTCTGGTGGTCAGTTTGTAAGAGCTGGTTCCATTTTGGTTAGACAGCGGGGGACACGGTTCAAACCAGGATTAAATGTAGGGCGTGGCAAAGATGATACTCTATTTGCCCGTATAACTGGGTATGTGCGCTTCGAAACCAAAGGTAAGGGAAGGAAGTTTGTCTCTATCATCCCTTCGCCTGAGGAGGTTTGAGCTCCGTTAAGGATGTTCGTTGATCAGGTTAAGGTCATCCTCCAAGCAGGTAAGGGAGGTAATGGCTGCGTGAGTTTCCGCCGGGAATGGGGGGTACCCAGGGGTGGACCGAATGGAGGTAGTGGCGGCCAAGGGGGGAGCATCTATTTTATTTCAGATAAGAATATAAAGTCTTTGGCATATTTTCGTTTCCATCCCATAAATAAAGCCCCCAGAGGGGCTCATGGCCAGGGCGGCAATCGTCAAGGTAGAAAAGGGGATGATTTATTCCTTAAAGTTCCGGTAGGCACTGTTATCAGAGAAGAAAACAATCCAGCTATTCTTTTTGATTTTGTTCGATCAGGGCAAAAATTTTTAGCAGCCAAAGGCGGAAAAGGGGGTAGAGGGAATGCTTCTTTTGTAACCTCCAGCCATCAAGCTCCACGCCGAGCAGAGTCGGGCCAGCCAGGAGAAGAGAAAAGCTTTATTTTAGAATTAAAACTCATTGCTGATGTAGGCCTTATCGGCTTTCCCAATGTTGGCAAGTCTACTTTAATCTCAAAAATATCAGCCGCAAAGCCGGTGATAGCTGATTATCCTTTTACTACTCTTATACCTAATTTAGGAGTGGTCGATATCGATGAGTTCCGAAGCTTTGTTATCACTGACATTCCTGGCTTAATAGAGGGAGCTCATCTTGGCCATGGTTTAGGAATAAAATTTCTTAGACATGTGGAAAGGACGAAAATATTGGTCCATCTGATAGACATTTCTCCCTTTACTAAGAGAGATCCTATCCAGGATTACAGGACTATCTTAAGTGAACTGGCCGCTTTTAATCCAAAATTAGTTGAGCGCCAGCAAATATTGGTAGCCAACAAAATAGATCTTTTGGATAAAGATAAACGCAGACTAGAAGCTGTTAAATCTTTGGCCCAGAAAGAAAACTTACCTTTTGTGGCTATTTCTGCTCTGAAGAATGAAGGGCTCAAAGAATTAGTGGCTCTGATGGTTGAGAATTTAGGAGCGAGGCTGGAGGAGAAAAACAGGCTAAATGGAAAGCAATAGAATCGGTATTTTTGGAGGAACATTTAATCCCATTCATGCTGGCCATTTAAAGGCAGCTAAAGATGTTCAAGAGAAGTTTAAATTAAAAAGAATACTTTTTATTCCTTCTTATATCCCTCCCCATAAAGAAACTTCTGAGGTAGCTTCTCCCCAACACCGTTTGCAAATGGTGAAGTTAGCTACTTCTCTTTATCCCCGATTCGTTCCTTCCGCCCTTGAAATTGAGGCTAAGGGTAAGTCTTATTCTATTTTTACCCTGGAGAAAGTGAAAAAATTATACCCAGAGGCTTTTATTTTCTTTATTTTGGGCATCGATGCTTTTTTGGAAATTGATACTTGGAAAGATTACCATAAAGTACTGGAGCAGTGCTTTTTTATCGTCATCAGCCGTCCAGGTTATGAGTTGAAGGAAGCCAAAGAAATTCTGGGAGGCCGATATAAATCCAGGATGTATGAAGCATCTGAATTATGTTCTCTGAAAGAAGAAGTTTTTTCATCTTTTAAAATATTTCTTTTCGACATAAATAGTTTAGAAGTCTCTTCGACAGAGATTAGGTCCAGGATAAAACAAGGACGTTCAATAAGAGGAATGATGCCGGAAGCTGTGGAAGAATATATATATCGACATCGCCTTTACAGGAATAGCAATGAATAAAGAATTACCACCAAAGCTGTCCAAACGAAGTCTTCCCCGGGAAGTTAAGATGGGAGTAAAGGCCAGCTTAGCTAAAAAGGGAGAAGAGTTGGTTGTTCTTGATTTAAGGGGAATTGCTTCTTTTACAGATTTTTTTATAATCACTCATGGCAACTCACCTCGCCAGAATATAGCTCTTTATGAGAATGTTGAGCAAGAACTTAGAAAAGAAAATATTAGACCCCTAAGTATCGAAGGCAAAGAGAATGCTGAATGGATTTTGATGGACTATGGAAGTTTTATTGTTCATGTTTTTTCTAAGAGGGCAAGAGAGTATTATTCTTTAGAGAAATTATGGGGAGATGCCCTTAAATTATACTATTGAGTAGAAAAAAATTTATTTATAAAACCGAAATCATTATCTCTCCAGAGTTGCTTTTCTAAATTATTGCCAGTCTGGAATAGCTATTCTAAAAGGAAGCTTTAGTTCCCCATCTGGCCAAATTTAACAAGCCCAAATTTTGATAATAAGTAGAATTAAATCCTTTGGATAGAGGCTTATGTTAATTTTAATATAGCCGTAATAAGAGGTTCCCCCTATTAATTTTAGATGAGAATTTCTTATAAAAAAAATTATTGACATTTGAGAAGATTGACATTATTTTATTGTCAATTTTAAAGAAGAATTCAAATAAAAATAAGGGAGAAAGGTTCTCATTAATGAGATTGAGAATTGTCTGGCCGGGCAAAACGCGAAACCAGGCTATAAGAAGTTTACAAGATTTTTATCTGAGAAAAATAAACCGCCTTGAAAAGTGTGAGATTATTGAAACCAGAGAAACCAGAGGTATTTCTGAAAAATTTGAAAAGAGGATTAAAAAAATTGAAGGCCAGGCACTTGAAAAATACTTAAATGATGGCTATATTATCTGCCTTTCTGATAGAGGTCAAGAAATGAGTTCGACTGAATTCGCCCTGTTTTTAGAGAAAATAAGTTCTGCTTCGCCTTCTTTCATCACATTTGTAGGAGGAGGCTTTTTAGGGCTGGAAGAGAAGATATTAAAGAAGGCTAATTTTCTTCTGTCTTTATCTAAAATGACCTTTTCTCATGAATTAATACGCCTCATTTTGTTAGAACAGATTTATCGTTCTTTAACCATTATGAAAGGATTAAAATACGCTAAGTAAGGGGGTATGTTTTGAATAAAAAAGAAAAGGAACATTACAAAAAGAAGTTATTGCAAAGAAAGAATGAAATTATTAATAAACTGAGTAAAGTATATAACGAAAGTAAAGAGGTTGAGCCAGAAATAGCTCAGGATGTGGGTGATAGAGCCGAAACTTCTTATACCAAGGAGTTCCTTTTAAGTCTATCTGATGCAGAGCGTCAGCAGCTACGACAAATTGATGAAGCTTTAAAGAAAATTGAGATTTGCCAATATGGTATCTGTGAGAGATGTCATAAAGAAATCAGTAAAAAAAGACTTGAGGTCATTCCCTGGGCCCTATATTGTATTGAATGCCAACAAAAAGAGGAGGGATCAGCCTGATTGCTTGGCTTGGGAGAAGCATTACTGAGTGTTCAAAATTAAGTGAGCTCATTTTTTTTCCTTCTTTCTGCCGGCTTTGTTCTTGTCTTCTTCAGTCTCCAGAAGAAAAAATTGTCTGTAATTCCTGTCTGGAAAGTATTAGGCCTGCCCGTACTTCAGTCTGTCTGCGTTGCGGACGATTCTTTGATAGCCAACTCGAGGACCACCTCTGTTCTGATTGCTTACATAAACTTCCTCCCTATTCTTATCATCGTTCCGCTGGCCGGTATCGAGGGCATCTCAAAGATATAATTCTTCTTTATAAATATGGTAAATTTAAGCGATTGAGCAAATATTTAGCTCGATTTGTTGGGCAAAGTCTGGGGCAAGATAAAAAATTGTGGGCAGGCATTGAGATAATAATACCTGTTCCCCTTCATAAAAAAAGATATAAAGAAAGAGGCTTTAACCAGGCTGCTCTTATGGCCAAAGAATTGGCTAAACTTAAGGGAATAAAATTTGAAAACAGAGTTCTGATTAAGATTAAAAATACCCTTCCTCAGACATCTTTAGTGGCTGGACCAAGAGCATCTAATGTCAAAGGGGCCTTCGCTATCAGACATAAAGAAAAGATTAAGGGAAAGAGTGTTATATTGGTTGACGATGTCTATACCACTGGCTCTACTTTAAAAGAATGTAGCCTTACTTTGTTAAAAGGTGGGGTCAAAGAAGTGAAGGCGGTCACAATAGCCCAGGCTTAATTTAGTGCTTTTTATGTAAAAAGAAAAGCACCTGAGACCAAGTGGCCGCAGGTGCCTTTCTTTAAGAATTATCAAGAGACGAATTACTTATTTTGTTAACTTTTTTGAGGGTTTGAGGATTTTTACCTTACGAGGTTTAAGCTCCGGCTTTTTGGGCATGGTTATTTTGAGGACTCCATTTTCATGTTCAGCCTTGATTTTGTCTTGATCGATGTAGTGGGGAAGAGTGAAAGAGCGATAGAAAGAACCATAGGCGCGTTCGATGCGGTGGTAATTTTCTTCCTTGGTCTCCTTTTCGAACTTCCTCTCGCCCTTGAGGCTCAGGGTGTTGTCCTCAATTTTAATTTCAATGTCTTTTTCGTCAATTCCAGGAACTTCAGCAGCCAGAACCAGCGCATTTTCCGTCTCGTAGATGTCGACTGATGGACTCCAGGTGCTGGCCACTAAATCCTTCTCCTCTCCTCGCGAAGTAAAAGCTTCCTCAAAAAGACGGTTCATTTTTTCCCTCAAAGTGATTAAATCTCTGAATGGATCCCATCTGATGATAGCCATTTTATCACCTCCTTAATATCTGAGTCTGTTATTAATATAATATTTTAGTCTATATTTGTCAAGTATTTTTTTTAATTTTTTCATTTTTTATATTTACATCCTTTAATATAGGGCTGTACGGTCGGCTAGGGAGAGCGGGCTCTACAGATCTTTCTTCCCTTCTATCTATTTTCTTTCAACTTTCAAATTTTTTCTGTGCGTAATTATACACTCCACTGGCAACAGCAGACCATACAACTCACTTTACAAAGGACAGTCTGATAGGGGGCAGCAGATCCTACAGCTCTTTCCGCTCCTCACATTTTTCTTCTTATTCCTCACTCCTCACTTATTTGATCCTTGGATTAAGATGGTGGCTTCTCCCTTAATTTTTTTGTTTTCAAGCTGTTCCAGTAATTCCTGAGCTGTTCCTCTCACGAACTCTTCGTGAACTTTAGTCAATTCTCTAGCAACCACCACTTGCCTATTACCGATTATTTCTCTGACAAGGTTGAGAAAAAAAGGGATTCTTCTGGTTGGTAAGTAAAAAATGAGAGTACCTGTTTCTGATTTTAAAGATTCCAATAATTTTTTTAATGCTTCTTTTTTGATGGGAGGAAAGCCGAGAAAAAGGAACCTATGAGTTGCTAATCCCGAAGCTGCTAGAGCAGTAATTAAGGCTGAAGCTCCAGGGATAGATACTATTTCTATGCCTCGGCTAATAGCTTCTTTTATTAAAGGATAGCCGGGATCAGAAATGCCAGGAGTGCCAGCATCGGAGACAAGGGCTACATCTTTGCCTTGGAGCAAGAGGCTAATAATTTTTATTAGTTTTTGATTTTCTCGAGGATAATAATAACTTATTAATTCTTTTTTTATTTTGTATTTATTGAGGAGCTTTCTTGTTTGGCGAGTATCCTCGCAAGCAATAAAATGCACTTTTTTGAGGACATTAAGAGCCCTGATGGTTAAATCTTCAAGATTTCCTATAGGAGTTCCTACTATATAGAGGATGCCTTTAGCCGGACATTTTTCATTTTTTGTTGGAGGGGGCATGATGATAGTGATTATTTCTCCCAATCATAGGGATAGAGGAAATCATGACCGATGGTTCGGAAAGACAATTTAGGGATGGGAGGTAATCTTCTTTTGAATTGAGATTTTTTTATTAAATTGATTATTTTTTCAACTTCTTTTCTTTGGAAACCGGCCGCAATCACCTCTTTTTTCGATTTTCTTTCATCGACCAATAAGTATAGAATTTGGTCTGCCTTCTCGTAAGTAAAACCCAGCTCTTTTTCATCAGTCTGCCCAGGCCAGAGGCCTGCAGTTGGAGTTTTGTCACAAATTCTTTGGGGAAGACCAAGGTGGGCGGCTAGTTGTCTGATTTGAGTTTTATAAAGATCACCTAAAGGATTTAACCCACAGGCCATATCTCCATGGATAGTTCCGTAGCCCAGAAGCAGTTCTGTTTTATTGCTGGTTCCCAGGATTATAGCTTTCTCTCGAGCAGAAAAATCATAAAGGATAGCCATTCTTTCTCTGGCCATTTTGTTGCCTTTAAGCTTTTTATTAGCAGTAGGGTGATTGGAATAATAAGCATCTATCGTGGGAGATATGTCAATAAGATAGCTTTGGATTCCTAATATTTGGGCTACCTCTCGGGCATCGTCAATGTCTTGATTAAAAGTTTGTCCATAAGGCATGATGAGACCTATCACCATGGCTGGAGACAAGGCTTTAGTAGCTAAGAAAGTACATACTGAGGAATCAACTCCGCCTGAAAGGCCTATTATCGCCTTTTTAAATTGGGTTTTAAACAATTCCTCCTTAATAAAAGAAACGAGAACTTTTTCCACCAAAGAAGGGTTAATCTTTAACATCGTTGATGATCATCTTTAGGGCATTGGCTATAATTTCAGGCTTTTCATCTCTTCGATAGGGCCATTTTTTACGAGCTTCTTTTATTTTTTCTAAGTCTATTTCTTTAATTAAAAAATGCTGGTCAAGATAAGGAGCTTGGGCGACCATCTCTCCTGAAGGATTGAAAATAAAAGAGCCTCCGGCAAAATGTTTTCCGTCTTCAAATCCGACCCGATTGCAGTAAATTAGATAGACAGATGAAAAACGTGATATAGCCTCCCCCATCAATTCCCACATGCGGCAGCTTTGATAATTGTCCTTTTCAGAAAGACCCCGGCCAGGAGAGGCGCTGATAATAATGATTATCTCTGCCCCACCGACAAAAAGCAAATAGCTGGAGCTATAGTGAAGAAAATCGTAGCATATTTCCAGGCCCATTGGGCCCCAGGGGGTTTTAAATGTTTTGAAACTTCTTCCCTGAGCAAAAAACTTGCCCTCTTCTAAAAAACCATAAGTAGGCAGAAAAACTTTGCGGTGAATATGAACAATTTTGCCCCTAGAGATAAAAGCTGCAGAGTTGTAAAAAAGACCTCTTTCTTTTTCTTCAACAAAGCCTACTATAAGTGAAAGACGGCGGCTTAGATCTTTTAACTCTGAGAAAACTGAGGCTTTAGCTGGCTTTAAAGCCACTTCTTCGGCTAAATCGTTGAGATTATAGCCAGTTAAGCTTAGTTCGGGAAATATCAGAAGGTCGACTTTTTCTTTAATGGCTTTGTTTATCCATTTAAGATGAAGATCAAAATTTTTATTTATTTTTCCCAAATGTGGAGCTATTTGGGCCAAGGCAACTTTCATGTTAAAAGAAATATCATAATTTCTTCGCCTTTGCAATTTAGGATTAGAAGTCTATAATAAAAAAAATGAGCAGGTTGTATTATATTTTGAGCGAAATATTATAATTAGGTGTAGGTGTGAGTTGTTAATAATTGAAAACGGAAAAAAAGCAGCCAAAGGTTAGCCATGATCGAACATATAGGATGTTACTTAAAAGATATATATTTAAATAAAAAAAGCGGCCGACTTATTTTTCATTATCAGGATATCCATAAATATCTCTTTTTTCAGGATGGCTTTCTTATTTTTGCTAAAACAAACCAGCGGCCAGAGCTTCTGGGAAAAGTCTTATTTAAATTAGGCAAGATTTCAGAAAATGATTATGCCCAAATCGAGGATTATATTGAACCCCAGAAAAATATTGGACAGGAACTTATCAGGCAAGGCCTCATTACGAGACAAGATTTACAAGAGGGACTTTCTTATCAAATAAGAGAAATTGCCTTAAATATTTTTCCCTACTTTGAAGGAGAATTTAAGTTTCAGCCTATTCAGGGTTTTTTTGAACAAGTTCTGGAAACAAAGATTGAACTTCCTCTTTTAATTGAGGACGGAATAAGGCGAATGAAGTTTGATTCTTCTCTCCAACTGTTACTTCAGGATAGGATTCCTGTTTTCAAAGGGAAGGAATTTTTTCACCGCTTGACTGAGGAAGAAAGAGACATTTTAACAATTGTTGACGGTTTGAGTTCAGCGGCTGCGCTTTTTCCCCAGGCCAAGCTCAGCCCCCAGGTATTTTGGAAAAGCCTTTTTCTTTTATATTGTTTAAATTTAATAGACTTTAAAAGCCAAGATAAAGGTTCTGTTGAAGTAAAGGAGGGCATTCCTGATGAAATGCGCCGCAGATTAGATGAGATCATTAGTTTGAGTGATAACTTTTCTCACATGAATTATTATCAAATATTAAAAGTAGAACCGACTGCTTCTCAGGCAGAAATAAAAAAAGCTTATTTCCAGCTGGCCCGCCGCTACCATCCTGACCTTTTTAGTCAGGAAATGCCTTCTGAGATCTTGGAGAAGACTAAGGAAATTTTCTCTTATATTACCAAAGCTTATAGTGTTCTCAGCGATGAGGCTAAAAGGCGCAGCTATAACTCTGATCTGGCTGTCTTATCCCCAGAGAACAAAAATGATACAGCTAAAAAAGCAGAAACAAAATTTCGCAAGGCCAAAACCCTTTACGATATGGGCATCTACGAGGATGCTTTGATTTTATTGGAAGAAGCCATAAGATTAGTTCCTAATCAGGGGAATTATTATTTACTTCGAGCTTTAATTGAAGCAAAAATTCAGGGACTCCATAGAAAAGCCGAGGAAGATTTTCTAAAAGCTATCAAATTATCCCCTTGGAATCCTGAAGCTTACGTAGGTCTAGGCCTTTTATATAAAAATGAAGGATTGAATATTAAAGGCAGGAAGCAATTTGAAAAAGCTTTGCGTTTTGATCCTGAGCATAAAATTGCTTTGCGCGAATTGGGTGTTTCGAGGGTTAAAGAAAAGAAAAAAGGTTTTAGCTTAAAAGATATATTAACCATGGACGTTTTTGGTAAAAAGAAGAAGTAGAATGATTTATTTCCGAAGCAATAAAAATTTAGGTTTGACCTGTCAATTTTAAAAATTCTTGTTCATTAAGAAGAGGGATACCCAGCTCTTGAGCTCGCCTTAATTTGGATCCAGGAGATTCTCCGACCACAACATAATTTGTCTTTTTTGTTACTGAGGAAGAAACTGTCCCGCCCAGTTCTTCTATGATGTATGAAGCCTCATCTCGGGTTAGAGTAGTTAGCTTCCCAGTTAAAACAAATACCTGGCCGGCCAAGGGCTTCGCTCCTTCTTTTTCTTCTTTTACCTTAAAATTTAGGCCTGCCTCTTTTAATTTACGAAGAAGCTCGATATTGGCTGGTTGTTTAAAAAAGAAAACAATACTCTCAGCTACTTTAGAACCGATACCTTCCACATGGGTAAGCTCTTCCAAGGAAGCTCGCTGCAGATTATCTATGCTTTTAAAATGCGAAGCTAAAATCTGAGCTGTTCTCTCCCCAACATACCTAACGCCCAAAGCATAAATAAGCCGGCTCACTTCTCTTTTCTTTGATTTTTCTATTTCCTCCAGTAAGTTCTGAGAGCTTTTAAACCCCATCCTTTCCATCTTGACCAGATTTTCAAGCTTAAGGGAATAGAGATCAGGGATTGCTTTTACTAGTTTTTTTTCTAATAATTGATCGAGGACTGCTTCCCCTAAGCCTTCGATATTCATGGCCCGTCTCGAGGCAAAGTGAAGGAGAGACTCCCGTAGCCGAGCAGGGCAAGAAGGATTGGGGCAACGAGCTACAGCCTCGCCCTCGGGTTTATAAACAGCCGTATGGCAGACTGGGCATCGCCTTGGAAAAACGAACGGTACCTCGTGGCCGCTTCGTCTTTCTTTCATAACAGAGACAACTTTGGGAATAACATCTCCGCTTCTTTCGATAAGGACATAATCTCCTATTCTGATATCCTTCCTTTTAATTTCGTCCTCATTATGGAGAGTAGAGCGGCTGATAGTGATACCCGCTAGTTTTACCGGTTCTAAGAGAGCCACAGGAGTTAGAGCACCTGTGCGGCCCACTTGGATAACGATATCTTTTATCTTGGTTGTGGCCTGGCGAGCAGGAAATTTAAAGGATATAGCCCAGCGAGGAAATTTAGCCGTGCTGCCCAGTTGGAGGCGATGTTGGGTGGAATTAACCTTAATCACCACTCCATCGACATCGTAATCCAGGCTGTCTCTTCGCTGGCACCATTCTTGCCAATAAGCAATTACTTCATCCAGAGAATGACAGAGATGGGAATGAGGATTTGTCTTGAACCCCAGTTTTTTTAACATTTGCATATTTTGCCATTGACTTTCCATTTCTCGCCCTTCGATGAAGATGTAATAAAGAAAGACATCCAGCTTACGAGAAGAAACTTGCCGGGGATCAAGAAGACGAAGGGAACCAGCGGCTGCATTCCTGGGATTAGCAAAGAGAGGTTCTCCATTTTTTTCTCTTTCTTTATTGATCGCCAGGAAAGATTTGAAGGGTAAATAGATTTCGCCTCTTACTTCTACTTCTCGAGAGTCATCAATTTCAAGGGGCAGACTGCGGATGGTTTTGACACTGGGGGTGACGTCATCCCCTCGGAAGCCGTCACCTCGAGTTACAGCTTGAAAATATTTACCTTGGCGATAAATGATTGAAATCCCCAAGCCATCTATCTTGAGCTCAACCACATACTCTATTTTCTGGGAAAGGATGATTTTTTTTATTCGCTCTTCAAACTCTCTTAGCTCCTCTATGCTGTAACAATTATCAAGGCTAAGCATAGGCATCCGGTGGGTAACAGAAGCAAAACCGGCCAGAGGTTGTTCTCCTACTCGTTGAGTAGGGGATTCAGGGGTGATGAGGTCTGGGAACTGATTTTCAAGATTTTCAAGTTCTTTTACTAGAAGATCAAATTCATAATCTGAAATTTGGGGATCGTTATCGACATAATATTTTTTCTCGTGGTATTTAATCTCTTCTCTTAATTTTTTTATTCTTTTGGCTGCTTCCTGATGAGAGAGAGGCTTCATTTCTTTTCACCTCCTCTTAGTTTGAAGTTGCCTTTCTATGGCTCCAGCCAAGTTTACCTCCCTTTCTAACTGATAGATTAAGGAAAATTTCCTTTTTAGTTTAGATGAAATAAATATGGCTGAAAACAAAATCAAAACCGATTTTAATATTATAACAGAGCCTGAAAAAGTTCAAATGGGGAGAAATGATCGAATTTTTATGATTATTAAGAAGGGCTAAAATAAGAAGAGAAGGTTGTGTAGATGGTCATCCATCCGTAGCCTATAATGGTGGATGGGAGTCTTTGGCGAGGATGGATGACCATCTACATTGGTGCAAATGACTTCTTTAATTATTGGACATCACGGAAATGAGGATGTTTCCTGGATGATCTAGGGAGGCTTGTTTTATTTAGACTGTCTTAGGTAATTCCCAATCTTTTTTTTGTTTCTTCTATTAATTTGTTGAATTTATCCAGAGCCGCCTTGGTTTCGGCTTCAAGCTTTTGGATGGCTTTTTCTTCAGTCTTGATGTTGGCCAAGAGGGTGTTCATCTCCTTTTTTTCAGCTTCGGTTAAATCTTCTTCAGCCTTGTCCTGAAATTTTTTATTGAACTCTGCTGTTAGGGCTTCCAGCTTTTTATTCCGTTCCGATAACTGTTGAACTTTTTCATTGTATTGAAGATCCTTATTTAGTGTGAAAAAGATAGTCTCAGCCAATTTCATGGCGTTTTTTGAATTTTTAGGAGAGAGAAAGCTGGCTTCGAGTAGATATTTGATGGCCTCTGATGAAAGAGAGGGATCTTTTTTGGCTTTGCCGGCTAAGATGATACCAATGTTGTAAGCTAATTCGCCACTTTTATGTTGGCTATAGGCCAGCTTGAAATATCTTAGGGCTTGATCTTTTTTTCTATTTTTATAAAGGGACTTAGCGTAGAAAGTATAGCTGCCAAAGTCTTTTAGAGCCGCAGCAGAAACTTTAAAGGCTTTTTCAGCTTCGTTATAGAATTTGAAATCATAAAGAGACTTTCCGATTTTTTTTAAAGTCTGGGCGATCTGTTTATCCTTGAGAATATTATAGGAATTTATGTAATCATTAACAGCACCTTTTAAATCTTTTGCTTTTTCTAAAGCCTGACCGTGAGCAAAATAGCCAGCCCCTATGAATTTGTTCCATTGAGCAGGAGTAGCGGTAGGCGATTCTTTACTTTTAGAAGCTTTGCCAGTTTGAATAACCTGCAGGGCATAATTTTTAGCTTTATCCAGATTTTGACCGAGTTTACTGTAAATCCCAGAAAGCTGGATGTAAACCTGGCATTTGGTCAAATCATCGAGACCTCCCAGAGATAAAGCCTTCTCTCCATAATTTATTGTTTCTTTAACAGTTTTTCCTTTATATGGGATCAGACATAGATTGGCATAAACAAAATTTTCGTATTTCGTGCCTTTTCCTCCGTACTTGGCGATATAACTCTTGAGTAATTTCACTTTCTGGGAAACGTCAGGTGTAGTAATTGCTTTGATGTATTCTTGGTCTGCGGGATTATTTTGAGCATATAAAGAAGCAAAAGTAGCAACAAAAAATAAGATGGCCATCAAAGATGCTAATTTCCTCATTTTCTAACCTCTCATCAGGATTTTAGGAATAATAGACCTGTTCATAAAAAATGTCAATAATAAAAAATAATAGATTTATTAAGCTCACTGCTTTCATATAATAATATAGCAAATTTCATGCCAAATATAAAGTCAATATAAGAGGAACTTCCTTTACTCCTAACTCCTTACTTTTTACTTTTTTCCCTTTATTATTTGGGGAAAGATGGTATAAAATTAAGCCCATGAAACCAGCTAAAGCTGAATTTGCTGCTTACTTTTTAAAGAGCGTAGGCAAACCACTTCAGCAATCAGTTCCTCTCAGTTTATATTCTAACTTTAAGATAGGGGGCCCGGCTGACTATTTTTTTGAAGCAGGTTCAGCCACCGAATTGAGGCACGCCCTCCAGGCAGCTCGAGAGTATGAGCTTCCTTATTATGTAATTGGAGGAGGCTATAATCTTTTGTTCGATAATGAAGGATATCGCGGTCTTATCATAAAAAATGCAGTCCAGAGCTTAAAACAGTTAGGAAAAAATCCAGAAATAGAAATTTCTGCTGGCTCCCTCTTATCAGACATGGTTGACTATTGTAGCCAGCAGGGTTTAACCGGGTTTGAATTTTTGGCTGGAATTCCGGGTACAGTGGGAGGCGCAATATTTGGTAATGCTGGCGCATTTGGTGAGAGCATCGGTAATTATTTGAAAGAAGCTTTTCTTCTAAATGAGCAAGGGGCAAAGGTAAAAGTTGGCTCAAAATATTTTGTTTTCGATTATAGATCCAGCATTCTGAAAAAGAAGCATTATCTTCTCTTAAAAGCAGTTTTTTCTCTTCAGCCAGGAGATCCGTTGAAAATAAAAAAGAATATCGAAGAAAACTTAGCTAAACGGGAGAAAAAGCATCCTCCCTTAAGTGTGGCCTCTGCCGGAAGCTATTTTAAGAATCCTGTAGGGCCAGAGGGGAAAAAGATAGCGGCTGCCTATCTTTTAGAACAGGTTGGAGCTAAAAATCTGAAAGTTGGAGAAGCAGCTGTTCATCCTTTTCATTCGAATTTTATTATAAATCTAGGCGGCGCTTCTTGTCGGGATATTCTCGCCCTGGCTGAAAAGCTAAAAAAAAGAGTTAAAGAGAAATTTGGTATTGAGCTTGAGGAAGAAGTTATTTATCTTCCAGAAGAGAGATCAATGCTTTAATTTTCTGCCGAGGAATTTTCTTTTCCCAGGCCGCTATCTGAAGAGCATGGACAGTTAGCTGGCGGTAGATATTTTGATATTGAGGAAAATCTGCTAAAACTTCAAGGTGCTTTCTAATGGTACTCACATCTCCTCGAGCAGCTGGTCCAGTTAGTGCCTGACCGGTGTTAAGATTTTTTACATTCTGTATGGTTTTTTGCACTAGTGGAAAAAGAACCGAATGAGGTGGCTGCTGTTGGAGGTCGACTTTAGCCAGGAGAGACTCAGCTATATCTAAAAGAGAAAGTAAAAGGTTGGAGGCAAAACTACAGGCAGTATGGTAAGCGGGTTTATCTTGGGCTCTGAGCAAAATGACTCGAGCCCCCAGTCTGGCGGCTATCTCTTCTCCGACGGAAAGAGCCTCTCCAGCTCCTTCTAAACCAAAATATATGCCTTCAAACTGGTGAATATCAGCCATTTTTTGAGGAAAAGATTGGAGGGGGTGAAAAGAGGCGGTTGAAGCTCCTTTATCTTTTACTTCTTTTAAAATAGCTGCTGGGTGGAGACCGCTGCAGTGGAGAACAACTTTTCCTGACCAGTCAAGATTATAACCGGACAGCTCTTTAGTAATTTTTTTTATTTTATCGTCAGGAACACAGATAAAGACTATCTGTCCTTCTTCAGCTACCTGACGGTTATTGGTCGAAGCTTTCCCTTGTCCGATTATTTTTCGGCTTTCTTTGGCTGAAGATAGACTGCGACAGGATATAGCTTTAATCTTGAATTTTTTTTGAGCTAGAGCTGCAGCTAAGCAAGTACCAACTTTACCCGCCCCTATTATAGAAATATCCCTCATTTTTTCCGGCTAAATATTTTGAGCCAATAGCTTATTTCAAGAGGAGAAAGATTAGCCACATCTTTTTTCATCTCTTGGGATTTTTTATGTCTTTTCAGTACCTTTTTTAATTGTTTACTAAATTCGGCTGAGCTTAAGGAAATGGCTCCTTGGCGACGAGCATAGTTTTTTATGTCGCGGTCAGAACTGACCACATAGAAACGCCGCAGATCTGTCTGTTGGTCGATTATTTTTTTGATGATATAATCTGCATCTTGACCAAAGTTAGGGTAAAAAATTGATAATGATTTTTTTTGAAAATCTTCTAAAGGAAGTTCTAAATCTAAGGGGCCATCAAAGACTAAAAAGATTTTTGTTTTTTTAAACTTCTGGAAAATAAGCAGTTGATAAGCTAAATCTCGTTTACTTTCGGGTTTCTTTAAATTAGAAGGAGAGATATATCCTATCAGATTGTTGCCATCAATTAAATAAGCCACCTAAAAAATTTCTGCCAGTTGGAGTTGAGGCAGGTTAATTGTTAATTAAAGACTGTAAGATTGGCCGGGTTTGAGGATAATGACCTCAGCTAGAGAACTCACTCTTTTTTTAAATTCTTGGGGATCAACACTGACAATAGGGAAGGTTCCATAGTGGATAGGAATGACTTTTTTAGTTTTGATAAATTCAACTGCCTTTGCCGCAGAGGGTATGCCCATAGTATAGCGGTCACCGATAGGAATAAAACTGAGATCAGGCTGGAAGAATTCTCCAATGAGTTTCATATCGTAGGTCAAGCCTGTATCTCCTGCATGATAAAGCCTTTTCCCGTCCAATTCGACCACGACTCCGGCTGGATTACCCTTTTCGGCTGAGTGAAGAGCTTGAACCATATGCACTTTTACCCCTTTGACTTCCACCGTACCTCCGATATTCATACCTTCGGTGGCGATACCTCCGGCTTCGGCCTCTACCGCCACTTCGTGCATGGCCACAAGAGTGGCTCCGGTTTTTTTACAGATAGGAAAAGCATCTCCTAAATGATCACTGTGGTAGTGAGTAACAATAACCAGGTCTGCTTCTGTTATCTCCTCAGGAGTAATGGAAGCAGACGGATTGCCAGTTAAAAAGGGGTCAATATAAAGCGTTTTAGATCCTTTGATTTTTACACCAGCGTGTCCAAGCCAAGTTATTTCCAATGTCTTGCCTCCTTATTTAAAACTTTTTTCCTGAAATAATCATAAAATCTGCCGGTTTTTTTATCCGGGCGGCCAGCCCATCCTCCTTCCTCCCAGAAGGTGGAGGTGGAGGTGGCCAACTTCCTGACCTGAATCTTTGCCGTTATTAAGAACTAATCTGTAGCCGCTATCAGCGATTCCCTTTTCTTCAGCTAATAGTCGAGCTCTAAAGAGGAGCTCGCTTAAAATTTGCTTTTTCTCTATAGGAATATCGTTGAGGGAAGCAAAGTGCTGCTTGGGGATGAGCAAGATGTGGATAGGAGCTTTAGGATTGATATCATTAAAAGCCACTATCTCTTCATCTTCATAAACGATACTGGCGGGAATTTCTTTATTTATAATTTTGCAGAAAATACAATCTTTCATTTAACACCTTCCTTTTATGAACAAGGCCAATCCAGTTTTAGGTATTTTTCATTAATCTGGGGGTCTACGATTGTCATCCTTTTATCCTTTCTATAGGCACACCAAGAGAGCGGAGTTTTTCTTCGATTTTTTCATAGCCTCTATCCAGATGCTCCACCTCATTGATTATTGTTTCTCCATTAGCTATAAGTCCAGCCAAGACCAAAGAGGCTGAAGCTCTAAGGTCAGTAGCAATAGTCTCGGCTCCAGAAAGAGGGGTTTTACCCTTAACAATGGCTTTATCAGCGAAGACTTCAATATTGGCTCCTAATCTTAGAAGCTCGTTTATGTGAGAAAATCTTCTGTCAAAAATAGTTTCAGTGATTATTGAAGTGCCTTCAGCTTGGGTCATAAGGACAATAAATTGGGCCTGCATGTCAGTGGGAAAACCAGGATAGGGGGAGGTTGTTATATCCTGGGGCCGTATCTGTTTACTACCCACTACTCGCAGAGTATTCTTTTCGGGCTTTTCAATTTTTGCCCCAGAATATCTTAATTTATTGATAACTGTATCCAAGTGATCAGGCCGGACATCGGTGAGCGTAAGATCTCCCTTGGTTAAGGCTCCAGCCACCAAGAAGGTTCCAGCTTCAATCCGATCGGGGATAATTTCATGAGTGGCTCCGCCTAATTCTTCGACTCCTTTAATGCGAATTGTTTCTTGGCCAATTCCCTCAATTTTAGCTCCCATTTTCAGCAAGAGCTCACAAAGATTGGTGATTTCTGGCTCTAAAGAACAGTTTTTGAGAGTAGTTTCACCTTTGGCTAAAGAAGCAGCCATGATCAGGTTTTCTGTGCCTCCTACAGTCTTTTTCTCAAATTCAATCTCTGTGCCTTGAAGCTGTTTGGCTTCGGCCCGGATGTAACCGTGTTCAAGGCTGATAGAAGCACCCAGTTTTTCTAGGCCGTGAATATGGAGATCAATGGGACGGGAACCAATGGCACAGCCCCCAGGCAGAGCTACTACAGCTTTACCCTGACGGGCAAGAAGGGGGCCGAGGACTAATATAGAAGCTCTCATGGCCCTCACCAACTGGTAAGAGGCTTCCTCGGAGCAAATCTGGTTTGTCTGGATTTGGAGAGAGTTTTTGCTAATGGAATATTCCGCTCCTAACTCTTTCATCAGAATTAAAATTGTAAAAACATCTTTAACCCGGGGCACATTGTTGAGTTTTATTGGTTGGTTGGTGAGAAGGGAAGCAGCTATAGCCGGTAAAACTGCGTTTTTAGCCCCACTAATTTTTACTTTTCCTTTGAGCTGGAGATTATGGTTTCCCAGAATCCTAATCTTATCCATTTATTTTAATTCTAAAATAATATATCCTAAAATTCAACTAGCCCAAGGCTAGATAATCTTTAAAACAAAGAAGTAGGATGGAGTAAACAGTAAAGAGCAATGTTTAAAGGGGGATATAATATATAAATAAAACAAATAAAAATGAAAAGCTTATAGTTGAAGGCAGGGAGTAGAAAAAGGGGGAAATTTATCCTGTTTATTTGCTGGTAATATTGATGTTTTCCATAGGGCCAGCTGTCCTCAGCAGGCCGTAAGCATTTAATATTTTATTGACTTAAAGTCAGCAGTGTTTTATTTATTAATCATCTAAGGAAGGAATAAAAAGTATATTATATTGGAGGAATACGATGAAAATGCTTATTGGGGAGAAATGGCTGGAAAAAGAAGAGAAAATCGATGTTCGTAATCCTTATGATAATAAAATAATTGATACTGTGCCTGCAGCGAATGAGGAAGATGTTGAAGCTGCCTATCAAGCAGCGGAAGAAGGTTTTAGAATAAATCGTAATCTGCCAGTTCATGAGCGGATTTCTATTCTCTATCGGACGGCTGAAATCATCAAATCACGCCAGGAAGAATTTGCCGTAACTATTGCCAGTGAGGGCAGTAAAACCATTAGAGAAGCCAGGAAAGAGGTCAGCCGCTGTCTTGATACTATCATTATTTCGGCTGAAGAGGCCCGGCGCATTGTCGGGGAGACCATTCCTTTTGACAGCCGGCCAGGTTCGGAAAATAGGGTTGGCTATTATTATCGTTTTCCTATCGGCATCATACTGGCCATAACTCCTTTCAATGATCCTTTAAACCTAGTTGCCCATAAAGTGGGGCCGGCCATTGCTGGCGGTAATGCCGTAGTCCTTAAGCCGGCCACAGTCACTCCGCTCTCCGCTTTAAAATTGGGCCAGGCTCTCCTAGAAGCTGGGCTTCCCTGGAAAATATTAAATATTATCACTGGATACGGTTCCCAAATAGGAGATCATTTGGTTAAAGATCCCCGGCCGCGGATGATTTCTTTTACCGGTGGCATCGAAGCAGCCCAGAGAATTATCTCTCAAGCCGGTCTCAAAAAGATTGGCATGGAACTAGGCTCAAACTCGCCAGTAATAGTTATGGACGATGCGGATTTAGAGAAAGCAGTCGAACTTTCTGTCTCTGGAGCCTTCTGGGCAGTCGGCCAGAATTGTATTGGAGTTCAGCGGATTTACATCCACCAAAATGTTTATGATGAATTTGAGGAAATGTTTGTGGCCCGGACGAAAAAGATAAAGGTCGGCTATCAACTTGATGAAACAACTGATATGGGGCCGATGATCACCGCTAAAGAAGCAGAAAGAGTGGAAAGATGGGTGGGCGAAGCTTTAGAAGAAGGAGCTGAACTTTTAACAGGGGGCAAGAGAAAAGGGACACTTTTCCAGCCCACGGTCATTCGTAAAATGCCTTCTGCAGCCAAATTGAATTGTGAAGAAGTGTTCGGACCAGTGGTTAGTCTTTATAAAGTAGCTTCTCTGGATGAGGCCATTTCTCAGGCGAATAGTGTCAGATATGGTTTACATGGAGCTATTTTTACTAGTTCACTTGACAATGCTTTTAAAGCCATAAGAGAACTTGAAGTAGGGGGAGTGATGGTTAATGATTCCACTGATTACCGCATAGATATGATGCCTTTTGGGGGAGTTAAATGGAGTGGCCTGGGGCGCGAAGGAATAAAATTTGCTCTGCTGGAGATGACAGAACCCAAAGTAGTTTGCTTTAATCTTTAACCTTAAAAAGAACGTAGAGCTTGGTCGAGGTCCTCAATTATATCTTCAGGGTTTTCGCCTCCGATACAGAGCCTTATCATTTGAGGAGGGATATCGGCTTTGAGCCGAGCTTCTTCTCCCTGCTGGAGGTGGGTGGATATGGCGGGGATGGTAGCAATACTTTTTATCCGCCCTAAATCACCGGCTCTAAAAATAAGTTTTAAGTTGTCAAAAACCCGTCGGGCATTTTGAGGCGGCCCCTCCACCCTAAAACTCAGAAGATGTCCATAGCGATTGATTTCGTTTCCCTGGCCGTCATTAGAATCAACTAATTTCATATATTTTTTGGCCAGATCGTGAAAGGCAAAGTTTTCCAGTCCCAAATAATCCACTTGATAGACACGAGGATGGTGGCTGAGAAAATCAGCTACTTGCTGAGTGTTCTGGCTGAGAAGATCCATCTTGGAGCGAAGGGTTCGCAGGTCGTTTAGAGTGAGTAGAGCATTTATTGGAGAAGCTGCAGGTCCGTAATCTCTATAAGGGAAGAATTTTACATATTCAGCAAAGCTCTCCTTAAAGAGTGGATTATCATTTTTTATTCTAGTAACGATTGGCTGACGGCTGATCAAGGCCCCACCTACAGCCAGCCCACCGGAGCTCAAGGTTTTGGTTAAAGAATGAATGACGATGTCAGCTCCATAGGCAAGAGGCCGCATTAAGGCTGGGGTAGCGCAGGTAGAATCAAAAATCAAAGGTATTTCCCAGGAATGAGCTAGTTCGGCTATGGCTTTGAGATCACAAAAAGATTGTTGAGGATTGCTTGGAGCTTCAGCATACAGAAATCGGGTATTATCATCGATTTTGGCCAGCCATTCTTCAATATCTCGAGGGTTCTCTACCCACCTGACTTCAATTCCCCTTTCCTGGCCTTTTCTGACTGAAAAATGCTGAAAGGTACCTCCGTAAATCTGAATAGAAGAAACGAAATTTATTTTCTCCTTTTTATCTTTTTGAGGAACGAGAAAAGGGTCAATGGCCAGCATTAAAGCAGCCATACCTGATGCTGTAACCAGGCAAGAAGCTTGACAACCAGCTTGATAGCTTTCTAACAGGGCCAGAACCCATTCCAAATAATAAGTGGTGGGGTTGGCGAAACGAGTATAACACCAGGTTGGGATTAGATAGGATAAGGCTGCTTCCATTTCATCGGCATCTCGGTAGGCTTGAGCTGTAGAAAGATAAAGGGGCTCAATGACTGCTCCTTGGTTGTGTTTGAGGGTTTCTTCTATTGTATACAGGCCGTGGACAGCTATGGTATCAAATTTTAATTTTTTAATACGCTCCACTTGCTTTTTTCTGTCTGAAAGATATTTTTTACTTTCTTCAATATATCTCAAAATTCCAGCTGGATAAATTTTGTCCTTATTCATTATTATCCTCCTTCCCTCACCCAAGAGTTTATTTTTTTTGGCGATAACGCTTGATAGTCAAACTCAGTCTTTTCACTCCTTCTAAAATCTGCTCTTTGGTAGGAAAAGAAAAATTTATCCTCATTGAATTGTAACGCTGGAATCCCTGAGGATAGAAGACTTCTCCAGGAACAAAAGCCACTTTGTTTTCGATGGCCTGATAAAAGAGGTCCGTAGTGTTTATATCTTCTGGAACTGTTATCCATAGGAATAAACCTCCTTCAGGTTCAGTCCAGTGGATGTCCATATCTTGAGGAAAGTACTGTTTAAGAACATCCAGAAAAAAATGCAATTTTTCAGAGTAATACTGGCGAGCTCTCTGGAAATGAGCAGCAAGGTCGTATTCTCTTAAGAAAATGGTGCAGATGTCTTGGTTGAGCTTGGGTGAATTAAGGGTGTTGCCTCCCTTGATGGAGGAAAATTTCTGAATAACTTCAGCTGGGCCGATGTTGAAGCCAACTCTGAGACCTGGGCAGAGAATTTTTGAAAAGGTATAAAGGCCGATGACATGCCCTTCGTTTTTATCAAGAGAATAAATTGAAGGAATGCTCTCTCCTTTATACCTTAGTTCACGATAAGGGCTGTCTTCAACTATGGGAATTTCATACTTTTTTCCAAGAGAGAGAAGAGCTTGCCTTTTCTCAAGGCTTAAAGTTATTCCTGATGGATTCTGAAAATCAGGGACAACATAGATAAATTTGGGCTTTTTACCCTGGGCTATAGATTTGACTATCTGTTCTTCCATGCCTTGCACATCAGAACCATCTTCTTTGATATCCAAGGCTAGATACTGAGGATTTTCCATTTCAAAGGAGGCTAAAGCTCCGCCAAAAGTAGGCAAATCTATTACTACCAGGTCCTGAGGATCTAGGAATAAGCGGCCCACTAAATCGAGACCGTGTTGGCCGGAAGAGGTGATCATTATATTAGTAGGTTCAATATAGATTCCGTCTGTTTTAAGATAATCAATGATAGCCTTTATTAAATCTTTTTCCCCTGGAATAGGAGAGTATTGGAGGACGTGTTCCCAGTTGTTTTTTAATGATTTTTCGGCTGCCCTTTGAATAAACTCTATAGGAAAGACATCAGCACTGGGCAGGCCGCCGGCAAAAGAAATTATGTTAGGGTCATTCAAATAGCTTAACATTTTACCGATGGCATAGCCTTCATAGTCTTTCATTATTTTAGCGAATAAATATTTCATTTTGCCCTCTTTTCATGGTTTTATTTTTTTTCAGGCAGAGCTGAGCCATTTATAGGTATGAACGTCTATTCATTTTTTTTTATTTTATAGCGTTGAGGATCATCAAAAATATCTATAACATACACTTTGGTCAGAAAGGTAGCTGAATGGATAACTCCTGCAGGGATAAAGTAATGGTCGCCTTGGCTATAAATCTTGGTTTCCTGGCCGATAGTCAGTCGCATCTTGCCCTCGACCATCAGCCCCCATTGAGCACAATGAGAATGAGGTGACACCTCACCTATGGGGTCGATTTCAAAAAAAACAAATTGTTGACGGCTGCTCTGGAGAGCCCAGCCTTTAATTCCGGGAGCAGAGATGTCAATTTCGGCAAGGTTGGTTATCATGGCTGGATAAGGTATTTTAGTGGCCTTTGTTTGCTTATTCATGATTTCCTTTCCTTTAAAATAAACCTTTGACATAGCCTCCGTCTACCTGTAGAGATACACCGGTTATGTAGGCGGCTTTTTCTGAAGCCAAAAAGGTCACCACTTGAGCAATTTCTTCTGGTTGGGCTAACCTGCCCATAGGGATAGTCTGGGCGATCTGGTGATAAAAATCTTCTACGCTTCCTTGCCCGCTTTGCTCAAAAGCCTGAGCCAGTTCTTCCACTCTTTCTGTTCTGGTATAGCCTGGACAGACTGAGTTTACAGTAATTCCATAAGGAGCCAGCTGATTGGAGAGAGATTTGGTAAATCCAATGACTCCCGTCCGGGCTGTATTGGAGAGAATAAGATTGCCAATAGGCTGCTTGACGGAAACTGAGGTCATAGTAATAATTCTTCCCCATTTTTGTTTTTTCATCAAGGGTAGAACTTCATAACAAAGGTTGATGGTGCTTAAGAGGTTAAGCTCGAGGGCTTGTCTATAGTCATCGACATTTAAATCCTCGACCAATCCTGGAGGAGGTCCGCCAGCGTTACAGACTAGAATATCTATGGTCTTAAATTCATTGACAATCTGAGAGACCATTTTTCTAATCTGGCTCTTTATCCTCACATCGGCCACAAAAGCCTTGACTTGGCTGCCTGTTTTGGCTGCGATTTCTTCTCTTGTTCTAAAGAGCTGGGTTTTATGGCGAGCACATATCATAACCTTGGCTCCTTCGTCTGCCAACTGGAGAGCAATGGCTTTGCCCAAGCCTCGGCTGGAAGCGGCCACCAGAGCTACTCTATTTTTTAAGCCTAAATCCATTCTTTCCTTTTCCCTCAGGTATTCAGGTATTATTGTTTGTAAGAAATGCGAGCGAATCTAACTTCATGTCCTCTTTTCATAATTTCTTTAGCATCCTCATCACATTTGAGACATTTATGATAGATTACATCACCAATTAATTCCGCTTTTTTGTTTCTTTCTTCATCTGAAATAAAATAAGCTTCCATAGTATCATAGGGACGAGATTGACCATCACTTTCATATTTAATGGTTAAATCACAGCCAGCATCCAACACCTTGTAGGCATTCTCTGTCCAGTTGAAGTCAGCCATCCCCAGATCAGGATTTATCCTTAGATGAGCAGCCAAGTAGATTTTGGGTAAACCTGAAGCCTCCAATTCTTGGCTACACTGAATGAAGGTTTCTGCTGTAACAGCGTTACCGATGTTTATTTCGTAAATGGGAGTAGTGCCGTCATCCCGCAAGTATTCTTTGAAGATGTTAAGGAGCATCCTGAATTGAATCACATTCTGGGTAGAAAGAAGCATTGAAATCTTAAAAGATAGATTAGGAATTTCACGGGCATAATAGCAGGCGGCCACGATAGTCGACCAGCTGGGATTTAGATAAAAATTGCCCCCAGTTTCAAGGGCAGCTCTTGTTATGCCGTCCAGGTAGACAAGGTGATTATTGTTACCGACTTCAACTCCCCCTAAGTTGCCGTAGGCAGTACCCATATTTTTGAGTATGATCTGGCTTAATTCTTGCCCCAGGTCTCTTCTCTCGAATTTTTCTCCAGTTACTTTTTCTATCCTTTTAAATCTTTCTTCCGGGAGAGGAGTGCCCAGCATATTAGCAGAACAAAATTTGCTGGCGCCTAAGATATTTTCGGCCATAGCTAGAGTAGTCAGAAGGTCACCACCATAAACGTAAGTATCAGTTAAGCCTACGACTGAAATCATTTCTGCCGGGAAGAGAACCTGACCATCATTGGCCAATCTTTTGAGGCAGTCAAAAGTAGGACGGGCTCCCTGGAATCCGGAAACCTGAGTAGTACAAACGCCTTTTTTATTAGCTTTAATTCTATTTTGCTCGATGAAATCTTCAACTTTAGCCAGCTTTTTAGCATATTCTTCTGCCTTTTCCAGCATTTCTCCGTAGCCCTTTTGTTGAGCTGTTTTCTTTCTTGATTCATAATTTCTTTTAGATTCAATCTGGCGTGATATCTCTTTGGGCCCTCCATAAGAGTCGAGCAAAGCATCCATGGCCCGTAGATCCTTTTCGCTTAAAAGTTTAAAATGCATACTTCCCTCCCTTTAAGAATGGTTATATTTTATCACAGGAATAATGTTTTCCCTGGTAAGTCGAAGGAATTTATGTAATTTAATTTTGTCAAATAATAACCATCTATAGCTAGCTTTCATTGCTGAGAATTTAGAGAATTAAAGAAATAAAGAAAACTGAGGGAAAGAATTATAATTTTCCTTTTTTCAATTTTCTTGCCCTAAGGATTTTTTAATCGTGCCATTTTAGAATACAGCCTGTTAATTTATTTTCGCTAAAATTAGCTTCTTTATCAAAAGGACTTGGCAACTTAATGAAAATAAATGAATCCGGCTTTAATTTTATTGAGAAAGGTGACGGTGGATAGCTAGCATATCGGTCAAGATAGAATAACCGGTTTCTATTTTACCGGCACCCGGTCCTTGGATAGTAACTTTTCCCAATAAATCCAGGTCAAGAGATAAGGCGTTATTAACTCCCATTACGGCGGCTAAAGGATCTGAGAGGGAAAGTTTCTCAGGAGCAACTCTGGCTACGATTCTGCCCTCTTTTTTGCCAGCAAAAGCTATTAGTTTGTACCTGCATCCTGAAGCAAGGGCTTCTTTGACCATCTGCTTGGAGATGCCTTTGATGCCCTTTCTTGGAACCTCGGCTGGTTTAAGATTAGCTCCTAGCAAGACATTAGCTAGAATAACAATTTTAGCCAGGGCATCATAGCCTTCTACATCAGCCGTAGGATCTGCCTCAGCATAACCTAATTTTTGAGCTAAGCTAAGAGCTGCTTCATAGTCCATATCTTCTTCTTCCATTTTGGTCAAGATAAAGTTAGTGGTTCCGTTGAGGATGCCTTTTATTCCTTTTATTTCATTAGCGGCCAGGCCATTCTCGATTAGATTAAACACAGGAGTCCCACTCATTACTGTCCCTTCAAAGCGAAAAAATAGATTATTTTCTTTGGCCAGTTTATTTAAGTCTTGATAATAAAGAGCAGCTGGTCCTTTGTTGGAAGTTACCACATGTTTTCCTGTTTGGAGAGCTTTTTTGATATAATTGGTAGCGGGTTGCGCTGTTTTTATGTCAGTATAAGTCAGTTCAGCCACAATATCAGCTTGACTTTTTTCAATAATCTGAAGGGGATTTAATGAAGCTGCAGGATTAACTTTTCCCTCCAGATAATCATCAATCTTTTGACCACGACCTAAAATCTGGAGCAATTTGTCGATGTTTAGGCCTTCAGGGAGGAGAATGTTGCCTTTTAGCTTGTCACTTATGGCTACAATTTTTGCCTTGAATCCAAGATGCTTCTCCAGCCAATCCCTTTTTTTATAGAATATTTCCAGAAGCCCCTGACCAACTGTACCGCAGCCTATAAGACATATTTTGTATTCCATCACTTTCTTTCCCATAAAAAAAGGGACAGCCCTCTTTTAGAGGACTGTCCCTGGAGGTTTCTCTACTTCTTAACCTGTTCTTCGATCCAGTCAGTAGTCACACTCTTTGGTCTTTCAATGGCCAGTCCCAGAGCTCTGTCCCAAATGAGAGAGGAGAGGACACCGATCGCCCTGGATACGCCAAAAAAGACGGTGTAAAAGTCATATTCTTTAAGGCCATAATGAAGAAGAAGACAGCCAGAGTGGGCATCAACATTAGGCCAAGGATTTTTAGCCTTGCCGTGTTCTTTAAGAATATCGGGTACAACTTCATAAAGAGCACTTACTACCTGGAAAATTTCATCATCAGGCAGATGCTTGAGGGCGAATTCTCGTTGAGCCATGTAGCGGGGGTCTGTCTGACGGAGAACAGCGTGTCCGTAGCCTGGGATGACCTGGCCGGCATTGAGAGTGTCCCACACGTATTTTTTCAAATCTTCTTTGCTAGGAACTCCGCCCAGCTTATCCATCAATTCCATGATCCAGCGCAGAACTTCCTGGTTAGCCAGACCGTGCAAGGGGCCAGCTAAACCATTCATCCCAGCTGAGAGGGCGTAATAAGCATCAGACAGGGCAGAGCCCACCAGGTGAGTAGTGTGAGCTGAAACATTGCCTCCCTCATGGTCACTGTGGAGGACTAAATAAAGACGCATCAATTCTTTGAATTCTTCATTTTCTATCCCTAGCATGTGGGCGAAATTTCCTCCCCAATCAAGGTTAGGGTCGGCCGGGATGTGCTCATCATTCTTGTAAGTTTTGCGGTAGATGTAGGAGGCAATATGAGGCAGTTTGGCCAGGAGGTTCATCACATCCTCAAACATGGGATCCCAGTATTCCATTTTGCTCATGCCTTCTCTATAACTGCGAGCAAAAATGGAGTCTTTCTGAAGAGTAAGAATTCCTTGAGAAAATTGAGTCATGGGATGGGTTTCTTTGGGAATGGCTTTAAGAACCTCAATCAGATAATCAGGTAAAGCACTTCTCTGCTGCCATTCTTTAGAAACCTCTCTTACATCATCTTCGCTGGGCAAATCGCCAGTGAGAAGAAGGTAGAAAATCCCTTCGGGAAGAGGCTCTTCACCGCCTGGAGCCTTGGGCAATTTTTCTCTGAGCTGGGGAATGTTGTAACCCCGAAAGCGAATCCCTTCATAGGGATCAAGAGCAGAAGTTTCGGTAACCATACATTTGACACCGCGCATGCCGCCATAAGCTTGAGCCACAGTAACTTCTGAGATGTTGGAATCGCCATGTTCTTTGATTAGAGTTCTTACTCTCTGTCGCATAGGATCGATTTTTGAAGCCAGTCTTTCCTTTAATGAAACCATTAAAACTCCTCCTTTTTATTTTTATAAGAAAATTCCCGTAAAGTTATTCGACGGGTAAAGAATATATCATTCTTAGCTGACTGTGTCAATTATATTCGGCTCTGTTACGAAAAGTGGGGTCAGACCTTCATAAGTTTCATAACTTTAATTTTTCCAATAATTCTAACAGATTTTTTCCTTTACAAACGCACGAAATATATCAATAGAGAAGCATAATTTATGAAACTTATGAAGGTCTGACCCCGTCTGCTGGCTATTATAAACTGGGAATAAAATGTGACTTGACATTAGTAATAACATTAAATTGAGACCGAAAGCAGCAGAAAAATTTTGTTAGATTATCAGGCACAAGGGTAATATTAAATTTTCCATAATGTTTAAGATATATTACTTTTTAAATCTATATCGGACTTCCTGAGAACAGGGCAAACAGCCTCAGGACCTAACTCTCACAACAGCTGCCATCAACAATACATGAATATGAGTCTCCACCCTTTTTGATGATTAACGCCTCCTGATTATCCAAGAAAAAAGTTACCCTTAAAAAGCAAAGTCGTCTCGCAAAAGCAGTCCAAAATCAGCCAGAATCGGTCATCAAACTTCCCCCTTTGACCCCAAAATCCATGCTCCGTGCTTCTCAGATATATTTGCCCTGAAATCTTGGGTACTTGGATGTGCTTCTTGGGGAATTTTATCTGATAGAAGTGCCGATCATGCATTAAATCATTACTTTAGAGAGAAAATTAGCGGCTCTGCCTTCTAAGAATCTGGGGGCAGGCAACAGCTATAAAACAGGCAGGAGAGATTGGTTCAAAGGCAGGATTAAAGGACAAGATGATGTATGGGAAAATTTTTTTATATCCTCTGAGAAATAAAGTTAAGAGGAAATTGAACTCTCCACTCTTCTGCCGTTCCACCCGAAAAGGTATCTCTCTTTTATGATTAATATATTTTGATATCCACTATTTTTTTATTCTTTAATTTCAGGATAAAATTCTGCTCATAATCATCTTTTTCCATCTGTTTGGCTAATTTTTTAAGAAAATCAATATTCTTCACGGAGGCCTTGATAATTTTCTCCTTTACGGACATCCCCCCTTTTCAGATTGGCTATCTCATAATCGCTATAATGGGGAGGAACAATAAAGATGACATCTTTTCTGTCCTTAACCGTATAGATGTGGTTTCCAATAGGACATCCTCCCACACAGACAATTCCGTAAAGAAGGATAACCTCGCCCGTATTCTGATCGATAATTCTGGCAATCTGCGGGGGAAGCTCAATCTGCTTAAATTCAGGTTTCGATTGCGCGCCAATGGAGAAACACACTGCTACCGCCACTAAAAATCTTAAGTACCGACACGAGTTCTTTCGCATCTTCCTTCCCTGTATTCGGTCACGATCGTCGGCTTATCCTTGACCGCTACTGTAAAGTAAAACAACGGTTTCTTGCTGACTATCTCCACCGCCAGAGACATCGGGTACTCATCCTCGCCTTTTCTGATTTTTAATACATCTAGAAGGCGGAATGTCCCTTTATCAACAACCAATATTCCTGCCTCCCATTTTATGTCCTTTTTTAAGGGAATAACTTTTATCCAGACAATATATATTTTATCCCTGCTTTTGCCCTCCCCTACCTTCAGAGCATTTTCCCTCAACCTCATTTAGATAAGGTATTTACCCTTTCTCTGACCTGTTTTTTATTAAAAGATATTGAAACTCTAAGGCCTTTAATATTATAATTGTTATCCCCGAAGGCGGGGTCGTAGTTCAGATTGGTTAGAACGCCGGCCTGTCACGCCGGAGGTCGCGAGTTCAAGTCTCGTCGGCCCCGCCAGTAATTCATTCAAATCTCAGGCCTGAGCTTTTTATATAGGAAATCAATCTAGGCGAATGAGGCAATGGTAACGAGTATAATTTTATTAACTTTAGAAGTATCTTGAGGCCAAAACCGAAAAAAATCTAACATTCCTATTTATTATTTCCTGGCCGGCCGAAAACTGTAAACTCGATTACCCCACCCGGCAGATCCTTGGGCCAACCAGTGATTATCAGTTTAACATAGCGGCTTCTGACTGGGCCTATTTCGTCAAACTCAACAGCGTTATCTTTGTTGTTATTACTTTTATCCACTACAGTGGTGAATGTTTGGCCATCGGATGAGACTTCGATTTTATATTTGCGAATCCGGGTGGGTGTACCTTCCTGGTTTAGACTAGATGGAAGCAGGAAAAGAATCCGGGCCGAATCGATTAAAAACTCCTGTCGAGGATCTGCCCTTGTGCCGGCTGCAAGATCTAGGATTAACCATGGTTCAGGGTCATTTTCGGCCCAAGCCCACCAAGTTCTAACGTTGTTATCAAAGGCGTAGGGAGCGTTCCGCCCTGGTGCCTCGCTGCTTACTCTATAGCTTTTATCCTCTGAAAGAGGAATTGAGCCGCTGTCATTGCCCTCCCAAGGCTTGGCCATGATACCTGGTGCCCACTGAGGGGTTTCCGAGGGCCCATTAATAAATATATTGCCCTGGTCATCAAAACCCAAAGGATCCATGCCGATTCGCCGCTCTAGCACGACCTCACGGTTCCAATTTCGATAAAGCATAGTATAAAATACCCACCAGGTACCTTCAGGTCCTTCAACCACACAGTGATGTCCACAACCATTGATCATCCCCTTGCGATGAATCAATATTGGGCTTCCTTCATAGTAGGTAAATGGTCCAAGTGGTTTCTTACTGGTGTAAACACCCACTGCATAGGATCTCCAATCTGTTCCTGAAGCTGAATACTGGAGATAATATGTGCCATTTCGTTTGCTCATCCATGGTCCTTCAATCCAGCTCACGTGAGAGTATTCGTTTCTATTTCCATATCTTTCCCATTTATGGGATGGATTGAAGCCGAAGAAATGTTTAGGCTGGCTCAGGAACTTTCTTAGGTTCCTTGGATCGAGTTCTACTCCATAAATCCCATGGATAGAGCCCCCGGCATAATAGAGGTAAACCCGCTCATCACTGTCAACAAAGATCATCGGATCGAATACTCCCCCATTTTCCCAACCCTTTTGGCGGCCACGCTCAAGCCTGCGGCCTTTTTCGTCTATAAAATCACCTATATATTCAAAAGGGCCTAAGGGATTACGACTTCGGTAGAGTCCGGTATCGTTCCCCGTCAGGTAAACGTAACCTTTATAGACAAAAGCAGCAGGGGCTTCGAGGATACTCCCTTCTGGCATTTCTACGCGGTGGTAATTCCAATGCAATAAGTCATCTGAAGACCAAGCGAGTCCCCCGGTTGCATAAAGATAGTATTTTTCTTTAATGCGGATGACAGCGGGATCAGCCAGGTATCCTGCCCTTTCAATGGGAAGGGGATTAATATAGCGGGGTTCTTTTCCTAATTGAGGTTCTGAAAAAACGTCTCTGTTGCCCTGAACATCCTGTTTACAACTTAAGATAATTATCAGTAAAGATAATACAAGAATTGGTATTGCCTTTCTAACTTTCATGATTATTTCCTTCTATCTTAAGGGGCTATCAGAAACAGAAATTTCCTTTTTGGTTTTATTCCAATTGTTTCAAAATTTCCCTCAATTTCTACCAAATGATATTCTCGAGGGAAAATATCACAGGAAAAAAGATGAGGTCAAGGAGAAAACAAAGAAATAAAATAATAAAAAAAAAGAAAAGTCAGCCATCAAATATACTCTTATTTCCTCCTGTGTCAATCACTGATTTGAAGTTGGTTCCCACTTTTTCTGGATTTAGATAAGAAATGAGAGTATCTTTATTATAATGCTAAACAGGTGATAAAAAGTTACATTCAAGGAGGCACCATGGATAAATTTAAAACTCTTTTTATAGCTCATACTCCAGATGCTGATAGAAACAAGCATAAATGTTCCATCGAAACGGGTCTTTACCAGCTCCTAGTCCGCCTCGTCCGTACTCAAGAAGAAGCAGTTAAAGTAGCTCAAAGTCTTGTGGCCGAGGAAGGCATTCACTCTATTCTCTTGTGTCCCGGATTTACCCACGAGGAGGTGGCTGAAATCCAAGAAGCAGTTCAAGGCAAAGCCGGGGTATTTGTTGCTCGTGGTGATAGTCCAAGTTCCCGAATCACTCTTTCTGTGATGGAAAAAATAGGCTGGTTTTCAAAGTGAAGCTACTTGAACTACCTGGTATACTTGGTTAGCGAGTTTTATAGACATTAAGGTTAACGACCGAATCGCCTGCATTTCACAGCAGGCCATTGACGGCTATTTATATCTAGCTATTTACTGCAATTCGTCTTTCATACTCTAGCAAGTAATAGGATAAAATTAACATAGGCGCGGAAATAAGGATGATTTCTTTTTAAGGTTAATATTTTTGACAAGGGCAAAAAAAGTTTTATAATAGCTGATTCTAGATAATTAACCACATAAGAAAAAGATAATTTAACGACCTTCTCTTTTGTTCGATTGAAATAGATAAGATAATCATGGGAAAAAAAGAGAAAAATCCTGGGGAAGGAGCAACCCACTCCACCTCAGGCGTGCGAACCCTCCTGGGAAACCCCCGCCAGGCTATCATTAAGCTTTCCCTGCCCATGATTGTGGCTATGTCTGTCCAGACTCTTTACAATTTTGTTGATGCTCTTTGGGTCTCTGGGCTTGGGCCTGATGCTCTGTCGGCTGTGGGCTTTTTCTTTCCCTTTTTGTTCATGTTGATGGCTTTAGCTACTGGATTGGGCGTTGGAGGCAGTTCAGCCGTCTCTCGCAGAATTGGAGCCAAAGATAAAGGAGGAGCTGATGAAGTAGCCAGCCATACTATTGTTTTGATGCTTCTTTTAGCGAGTGCAGTCACAATACCATTTTTCTGGTTGGCTCCCCATATCTTTCGGTTTATGGGTGCAGGCCCCATAACACCGACCGCTACTCACTATGCCCGTATCCTTTTTGCGGCCACCATTATCATCTTTTTTGCCAATGTTGCTAATGCTTTGCTGCGGGGAGAAGGAGATGTAAAGAGGGCCATGTATGCTATGATGCTTGGGGCTGGATTGAATATCATCCTCGATCCTATTTTTATTTTCGTCTTCAAACTCGGAGTGGACGGCGCAGCTTGGGCTTCAGTTTTTTCTCTTTTTATTTCAGGCAGTTTTCTTTTTTATTGGCTTATTCTGAAAAAGGATTCTTATGTTCAGATAAAACTTAGAAACTTTGGGTTTAAGAGGATCATTATTCACGATATTTTAAGAGTCGGCATTCCATCCTCAATCCAGCAGTTGGCCATGGCTTTTTCTGTTTTTATCTTAAATATTATAGCCGTTAAAGTTGGGGGAACTGATGGGGTGGCCGTTTTGACAACAGGATGGCGAGTAACAATGTTTGCTATTGTACCTTTAATTGGCATGGCTACGGCTGTAACTTCGGTTACAGGAGCTGCTTATGGCGGTCAGGATTATCAAAAACTGAATGAAGCTTATCTTTATGCTATTAAGATTGGGGTTTTACTTGAGGTTGCTGTAGCTGCTCTAACCTTTGTTTTAGCTCCTTATATCGCTGCCCTCTTTACCTTGACTCAAGAAGGATTGCGGATTCGAGCTGACTTAATTGTTTTCCTCAAAACAATGTGTCTTTATTATCCAATGACTTCCTTGGGCATGCTCTCTTCGGCCATGTTTCAGGGGATAGGTAAAGGGCTGTATTCATTGACGGTCACAGTTATTCGGACCATCATTCTGGCGGCTCCTTTAAGCTATATATTTGCAGTCGTGATTATGAATAATCTGGCGGGTGTTTGGTGGGGAGTGGTGGCCGGTAATGTTATCGGAGCTCTGGTTGCTTTCCTGTGGGGAAGGCATTTCGTCCATTCCCTTTTTAAGGCCGAGGTTCCTGTTAGCTGAAAAAAAGCTGAACAGAATTAATTTTCCTTCGATTTAAATAGTTCTTCTATGGGTGTATAAAAAAGCTTGGAAAGCTTCAAGGCCAAATAAGAACATGGAATCCGTGCACTGAGAAAAAGGATTTAGGATATACAATCTACAGAACTTAAATGTGAAATATTCGTTTAATATATTAACCTGAATTATTCATAAAATCTGCCGATCTTTTATTTATTTTCATTGATATCTGCTTTTTATCATGATTTTTCGTAAACCCATGGAGATCGCTTCGTTCTTTTAATTTTATTTTAATCATAGTCGGCATCTTTTACCCTTGGGGCGAGCCGATCTTGCTGCATCTGTTTCGTTACAGGACATTGGCGGTGATCACAGCTGCATGCCCTGTGCCTCTCATCTGCAGCAACCTCGACTCGTGAATAATCAAGGTTAGTTAATGTTAAAAATAGCCGTAAAATTTGGAGAGCTTGCTTTTTTGATCCTGCTCAAAATCTATTACGATTTTCTTCCATTCCAGCCATTCGTAAAGTGAGATGAACACATCATATGAAAAAAGGCAGTCTCAAGGACTAAAAATAGAGAGGTTGACGAGAGATAGTTTTTATAGAAATTTTCTTCTTTTTTATTTAAAATGAGCGAGGCTGCCAAGATTAGTTGTAATTTAAAGAAAGGAGTTAAAGATGGTAATGTTAAGAAAATTTAGAGCATTTCGACCGAAAGAAGGTCTAGAGAAAGAGGTGGCTTCTCCGCCTTATGATGTTCTCAACAGTGAAGAGGCCCGCCAGATGGCTGAAGGAAATCCATATTCTTTTCTCCATGTTGTCAAGCCGGAAATCGATCTTCCCCCGGGAACTGATCTTTATTCTCCAGAAGTTTATCAGAAGGCCAAAGAGAACATGGAGAGATTTATTAAGGAAGGAATTTTAATTGAGGAGGATTCTCCCCGACTCTATATCTATCGTCAGGTTATGCAGGGGCGGGAACAGTACGGGATTGTAGGTTGTGTTTCAGCCGAAGAATATACGAAGGACTTAATAAAAAAGCATGAATTAACCAGAAAAGCCAAGGAAGAAGACCGGATTAAACATATAGAGGCTGCCAATGCCCAGGCCGGACCGGTCTTCTTGACTTATAAAGCCCAAAAAAGCATCGATAAGCTGGTGGCTAAAGAAGTTGCCAGAGATCCGGTTTATGATTTTACGGCTAATGACGGCGTTAGGCATACTGTTTGGATTGTTGACGATGAGGCAGCAGAACAAATCATCGGGGAATTCAAAAAAATAGATTACCTTTATGTGGCCGATGGACATCATCGTTCTGCTTCAGGAACGATCGTGGCTCAAAGACGAAAAGCAGCCAATCCCTCTCATACAGGCGAGGAGGAATATAATTTCTTTTTAGCTGTACTTTTTCCTCATAATCAACTGAAGATTATGGACTATAATCGGGTGATAAAAGATCTCAATGGACATTCTTCAGAAGAGATGTTGAGTTTCTTGAAGGATGTTTTTACTGTGGAAGAAATGGGAACGCTGCCTTATAAACCCCAGAAAAAAGGGGAGGTGGGTATGTATTTTGAAGGAAATTGGTATAAGTTGACTTTTAAACCTGAATTGGTGGATTTATCCGATCCTGTCAACAGCCTGGATACAGCTCTTCTCCAGAACCTGGTGCTTAGGCCATTCTTTGGCATTAATGATCCCCGAACCAGTGATAGGATTGATTTCATCGGCGGTATTCGCGGCCTGGAAGAACTTAAAAAACTTGTCGACAGTGGAAAGTTTAAGGTGGCTTTCGCCCTTTATCCCACTTCTGTTGAGGAATTAATGCGTATTGCCGACTCTGGGCAGGTTATGCCTCCCAAATCAACCTGGTTTGAACCCAAACTTCGTTCCGGGCTATTAGTTCACAGACTTGATTGAGAGGAAAAACTAGCTTTAATAAGGCCAAGAATTTTTTTAGGGAGCATTTTTTCTTCATCCACAATATGATAATTCCTGATTTTGTTCTACTTTGAATTCGAAGCTTTCTGTCAAGAAAGTCTTTTTATATTGGTCTTTTAGAGTGAATATAAACTTATATTTGCCCACTGGAATATCCGCTACCCGATTAGTGATATAAAAAGGAATATTTGGATTGGGAAATCCTTTGTTATAGTTGACCCAATCGGTTTTCTCAAAGACTGCCTCTCCTTTTTCGTTGACAATCTTGGCATCCTCAAGGATCCAGATTTTGTAGTCATTATCTTCTTTTACAATCTGGTACCCGGCCGGTTCGATGTATAACAAGAATGGCTCACCAGCTTGAAGAATATTACTATTCTTCGTTTTATAATCTCTATATCCTTGGATGCGGCTACAAAGTAATATTTTTCTAATATGAAACTCTTGGCTGTTTTGAATCATCATTATAGCTTCAGAGAGCAAAGTAATAGCTTGTTCAGTATTGCCTTTTTTTAACTGATCAACGGCTGATAATACACTCTTTTTAATTTTTTCTACATTTAAGAGCTGATTTCCATAAGAAGCATTCAAGTTTTTGGGAATTGACAAGCCGGGTAAAGACAGTAAAAACATTACTAAAATAAAAATCATTCTATACTTTCTCATCTCTGCCTCCCTATCTTTTTGCATTTGATGTCTTGTTTTTTGGAATTTTAAAACCAACCTTAAATAAATGCAAACTTTTTCTAAGGGGACTAGATCTTCCATATAGTAGCCAGCAGACGGGGTCAGACCTTCATAAGTTTCATAAATTATGCTTCTCTATTGATATATTTCGTGGGTTTGTAAGGGACAAAGGTTATTACAATTATTGTAAGAATTAAAGTTATGAAACTTATGAAGGTCTGACCCCACTGGCAATTATAGAGCTACCCAGATGTTGACAAAGTTTGTCTATTTCCCCTATAATTTAAAACGGATCTATGGGGGCGAAATGGATTCGACGGAGGTAATGAGGCAGAGGTTGCATGCCGAGGCCCCACCCACCTCGTAAAAAGGTGGAAAAAATTAAGTGCAGAAACACTGCCTGTTGCTGCCTAATAAATAGGCATGCCGTTTCTCAAGTGCTTGCCTGCGGTGCTTGAGAAGCGTCGTCGAGCAGGATAGCCATTCAGGTTTGCCTTGAGCCTGGCTGGCGAAAATCATCAAGGCTGGTTCTGGAGGGCCTTTCCCCTTCAGGCGCTTCAGAACGAGATTTAAGAAGGAGATAAGCATGTAGAGACCTCTTGTTGAATGCCTTCGGACGCGGGTTCGATTCCCGCCGCCTCCAAAAAAATATTTCAAAAATAAAAAAAAGTGATCAATCTGCATAGAAGAAAGAAATTAAATTTAGGCCTAACTGTTCTGTCTTATTTTATTTTATTTCTATTATTGTCAGCCTCTGCTGCCGCCGGAATTCTTGTTCTAAGCCATAACCAGGGAAATGAAAGGCCAGACCAATCTTCTCCGACAGTGAGGACTATTGTTATTGATCCCGGCCACGGCGGTTTAGAAACAGGAGCCAAGGGGAAATTTGGAACCCTGGAGAAAGATATTACTTTAGGTATCAGCCTTAAATTAAAAGATATTATTGAACGGCACTTGGCCTTTAGAGTAGTCCTGACCAGAGATAAGGATGTCAATGTTTCCCTTGATAATCGGGCAGCTGTAGCCAATAATAACAGGGCCGATCTTTTTATTAGTATCCACGCCAACAGCTCTTACCGCAAGGAAGCCAATGGTTCAGAGACTTTTTTTCTTAGCCCCAATGCTACCGATGAAGAAGCGAGAAGGCTTGCTTATTTAGAGAATAGCTCAGCAGATTTTGAAAAGGGAATTGATGAAAATAGTGACCAGGAGCTAAAAATGATATTGTGGGACTTGGCCCAGACTGCTTATTTGAAACAGAGTAGCCAGCTGGCCGAGTGTATCCAGGATGAGCTTAATTTGCTCCTGGGAACTTTAAATCGAGGAATCAAGCAAGCCCCCTTTAAGGTACTGACAGGGGTTGCCTGCCCTGCAGTCTTGGTAGAAGTAGCTTTTATTTCCAATCCTGTTGAAGAAAGAAAGCTCCAAACAGACAAATTCCAGTTAAACGTGGCTCAAGCTATCTACAGAGGATTAGTTAACTATCTTCAGAAATATGCTCAGGAATAAAAGAGAAAAATGGAGACCAGAAAATTAGTAATATTGGGGAGTTTAATCGTCTTCCTGGCAGTTCTGGTTATTATTTTTTTCAGAAGTAGTGGAGAAGAAAAAATAAAACCGTCAATTGAAGTTTCCACTCCCAAGGCCGAAGCCCCCTTAAAAATACCTGGAGAGACTAAACAGGTTGTCCTTTTTTTCCCTTCAGAGGAAGATTTCCTTCTTCATCCTGAAGAAAGAGAGATAATTGCCCATGATTCGCCAGCCAAAGAAGCTAAAGAAACCATCGAAGAATTATTAAAAGGCTCTAAAAAAGGCTATCTCTCGCCTTTTCCTCCGGAAACCAAGTTAAGAGAATTATATATCACTAAAGAGGGAATTGCTTATGTGGATTTTAATAAAGAGATCCAAGAAAAACATCTCAAGGGTTCATCGGCAGAAATAGCTACCGTTTTTTCCATAGTCAATTCCTTGGCTTATAATTTTAAATCGATAAAAAAAGTTTTTATTCTAATCGACGGCGGCGAAAAGGAAACCTTAGGTGGGCATCTTAGTTTAGCCTATCCGTTCCTTCCTAAATACGATTTGTTGGCAGAATAGGAAAGCGATCGTCTTTTTGAGGATTTTGCCTGCCTCGAAAAATAAGAAGCTATCAAAGGGAAAATAACTAAACTTATTATCTATGCGGATTGAAAATTAATGAAAAAATTAGCCAAGGTAGCCATTGTTGGCTTTCCCAACGTAGGCAAATCTACTCTATTTAATCGTCTCTTAAGAAAGAAGAAATCCCTTGTTCACAATCTGCCGGGCATGACTAGAGATCAAGTTATTTCCTCTTGTAATCTTAGCGGCAAGAGATTTCTTTTAATAGATACTGGAGGATTATTCGATTCTAAACAAGATCCTCTTACCACTCAGATTAAAGCCAAAGCCTGGGAAGCCTCCCTCGAGGCTGACCTCCTTCTTGTGGTTCTAGACGGGAAAAGAGAACTTTTACCAGCCGAAGAGGAGCTCTTTTTAGCTTTAAAGAAATTAAATAAGCCAATAGTAGTAGTCGTTAATAAAATAGATTCACCGGCTGAGGAGATAAAGCTTGGTGACTTTTACAGATTAGGAGAAGATAATCTGGTGGCTATTTCAGCTGAACATAAAAGAAATATAGAAAATTTAGAGAGAATTATCTGGCTGCTACTTCCTTCTTTTTCCTCTGAAAAAGAGGTAGCAAAACCCCTAAAAATTGCTGTTGTCGGACGGATTAACGTCGGAAAATCGTCTATTATTAATCGCCTCTGTGGTCAGGAAAGATTAATAGTAAGCCAAATTCCGGGGACAACAAGGGATAGTATTGATACTCTGATCAGGAGAAATAAAAAAGTGTTTTCTGTGGTTGATACGGCCGGTATTCGGAAGTTAAGCCGGACTCGGGACAAAAGAGAAAAGGCCAGTATTATCAAAGCTAAAAAAGATATTGCTCAGGCTGATGTAATTTGTTTGGTACTCGATGCTCAAGAGTTTCCAACCAGACAGGATACGGCCATTGCCCATTTGGCTCATAACTCTGGCAAGCCTTTATTATTGGCTTTAAATAAATGGGATTTAGTTGAGAAAGAAGCCGACCTGTTCCAAGAATTCAAGCAACGGATTTTTAGGAAGTTAGATTTTGTCAGTTATGCTCCTCTTCTCTTTATTTCAGCTCTAACTGGAAAGCGGGTGGTTAAAATCTTGGAAGTAGCCGAGAAAGTCTACGCTGATGCTTGTCAAAAAATTTCCACTTCGAAGATTAATAAATTTTTAAGGTGGCTAAATACAAATTATGTCCTTCTTTCCAGAAAGAAGAAGAGAATAAAAATAAAATATATGACTCAAATTGGTATTCTTCCGCCCACTTTTATTTATTTTAGTTCAACCCACGTTCCTCTTGCCCAAGAACATGAAAAATTGCTAGTAAATTTAGTCCGCCAGCAATTTGACTTTAAAGGAACACCAATCCGTCTGATCCATAGAAGCAGCCGCCAGCTCAGGAGAAGACCTCAATGAAAAATCCAGATACCTACTTTTCCTTGACTTTAAGCCACCTTTCTATTATAAAATTCTTTTTGAGACAAGAAGAGAAGAGAATATAAGGAGGTTATTATGTCTCGCAAAACTATATATTATTTTTTAGCTATTGCCCTCATACTTGCTCCTCTTTTTGTTACAGTCAGCTGTCAAAAACTTAAAGTGAACAGATTGAAGGCCAATTATCATTTCACCCGGGCTAATCACCTTTTTACTGATGGCCGCTATCGCCAGGCTATAAAAGAATATGAAAAAACTTTAAGTTTCAATCCTGAAATAGTAGAGGCGTATCGCTTTTTAGGCGAATGTTATAAAAACCTTTACAGACCTAGCGATGAAAGCGAGAAAAACAAGGAGATTGCTCAGAAAGCATTAGAGGCATTAAATAAAGCTTATGAAGCAAATCCTAGCGATAAAGATGTTATCTATTCCTTGGGCGATATGTATGACAAATTAAGAGACTTCAATAAAGCAGAGGAAATGTACCTGAAAATTATCGAGATGGAGCCCACTAATATGAGCAATTATTATGTTGTAGCTGAGTTCTACAAGAGATATGCAGGCAGTTCCAAGGAAAAAGAAGAAGGAGAGACAAAGGCAGAAGAGGGTAAAACCCCTTTCCAAAAGGCAGAAGAGATGTATTTACGGAGAATCGAGACAGATCCAGAAAGCCCTCAGGGTTATGCCTATATAGCCCAATTTTATGAAGGCATTTCTCCTAGACCTGAATTTGATAAAGCCAATTATTTCCACGAAAGGCGCATTCAGTTAGATCCTGAGAATCCGGCCGCTTGGCTGTCCAAGGGAGTTAACCGCTGGTCGAAAGCCTACCGGCTGGCCAATCTTCCCAAAGAGGAACGCCTGGCTTTGGCTAAAGATAGCCTTCAGGCCTTAGAAAAAGCTAATAAATTGGATCCTCAATATCCAGAGCCTTATTCATGGCTGAGCGTGCTTTATAAAAGCGTTTTGGCTAAACTGGAACCACAAAGAGCTCAAAGGTACATTAGTCTGGCCGATATGAATGCTCAAAAGTTTCAGGAATTAAGAAAAAGACAGTTGGAAAGGGAAAGGCTGGAAAAAGAACTTAAAGGCCAGCAGATAAAATAGATAATAATAGCTGATCTTCTCTCGATATTTTTTGTCGAAAAAAAGAGAGTATTTATATTTTTAGTTCTTATTCTCTATATTACTCACAATTAAAAAGATAGATTAGGGTGGGAAAATTTACTTTATAAATTTATTTTATTGGGAGAAGAAAAAGTCGAGAGATTTGAGCTGAAGATTAAAGAGGCAGCAACTTCTTTAAAAAACTGAGAGACATGGCTGAGAAAAGACAGGATTAATTTAAATGTTTATTCCCTTAAAAGACGAAAATCCGACTTACCGCTTCCCTTTGGTGACGATTTTATTTATTGGCCTTAATATCGCTGTCTTCTTTTATCAGATATTTTCTCCTTCTGGGCTGCAATACTACGTCTACAAAATGGGAGCCATTCCTTATGAAATTACTCATTTTACCACTTTGGCTTCTATCCCCCGAATTTCTCCGCCTTTGGCTCTCCTGACGGCCATGTTTCTCCATGGAAGTCTTTTTCATCTTTTGGGCAACATGCTCTATCTCTGGATATTTGGTAATAACATTGAAGATTTCCTGGGTCCTGTGCGCTTTATCTTTTTTTATCTTATTTGCGGTTTAGGGGCCAGTTTGACTCATATCCTATTTAATCCTAATTCTCGGGTGCCAATGATTGGAGCCAGTGGGGCTATTGCTGGTATCCTGGGAGCGTATATGATATTATATCCTGCGGCCAGAGTCCTGACCCTTGTCTTTATCTGGGTCATTCCTATTCCAGCCGCAATCATCTTGGGTTTCTGGTTCTTGGCCCAGATATTTAATATTGGACTGGGAGGCGGAGTTGCCTGGTTTGCCCATGTAGGCGGTTTTTTAATAGGCATCGGCTTGATAAAGATTTACGCCAGAAAGAGGCAGCGGGTCTGGATTAATTGATAAAGTTGACAATCCCCTTAAGATTTTGTATTTTATGGCATCGCTTCTCTTTAGCGAAAAAATAAAGGCATGAATAAAATGAAAACTGTCGTACCTAAAAAAAGTGAGATTGAACATAAATGGTGGCTTATTGATGCTGAGAGAAAAGTTTTAGGGCGGTTAGCCACTGAAATCGCAATTTTGCTTCGTGGTAAGCGCAATCCAAGGTACGTCGATTTTCTGGATAGTGGTGATTTTGTGGTTGTGGTTAATGCTGAGAAAGTAAAAATTACAGGCAAAAAAATGGAGCAAAAAAAATATTATTCTCACTCTGGCTACCCTGGAGGCTTAAAAGAGAGAACTTTAAAACAGATGTTAGAAAAAAAACCTGAAGAGGTGATTAAGAAAGCAGTTTGGGGCATGATTCCTAAAAATAAGCTGGGCCGGGCAATTTATAAGAAATTAAAGGTTTATCGCGGCCCGGATCATCCTCACCAGGCTCAAAAACCAGAGGAATACCGCTTTTAGGAGGCACCTTGAGTTTAATACAATATTATGGCACTGGTAAAAGAAAAACCTCTACGGCCAGAGTGTTTCTTCGTCCAGGCAAGGGAGATATCACTTTGTACGTCAATAAAAAGCCGCGGCCTTTTACTGAATATTTTCACCTTGATGGTCAAAGACACATTATTAGGCAGCCTCTCCATCTGACCGAAACTGAAAAAAAGTTTGATATTTTCATTAGAGTAAATGGTGGCGGTAAGAGCGGCCAAGCTGAAGCTATCCGCTTGGGAATATCAAGGGCATTAGTAGAATTCAATAAAGAGCTGAGAAAAATCCTTAAGCAGGCAGGGTTTCTAACCAGAGATGCCAGGATTAAGGAGAGAAAAAAGTATGGTTTATTAGGTGCTCGGAAGGCTCCCCAGTATCACAAGAGATAAAAAGGAGAATTGTTTTTGGTAACAGTAACAATGAAGGAACTCTTAGAAGCAGGAGTCCATTTTGGCCACCAGACAAGAAGGTGGAATCCTAAGATGAAGGGTTATATTTTCGGTCAGAGGAACGGAATTTATATTATTGACCTCCAAAAAACAATTAGGATTTTCAAAGATGCCCTCCAATTTATAAGAAGTGTGGCTGAAGAGGGGAAAGAAGTACTTATGGTCGGTACCAAAAAACAAGCTCAAGATATTGTCAGAGAGTATTCCTTGAAGTGCGAATCATGTTTTGTTAACCAGCGGTGGTTAGGAGGACTTTTGACAAATTTTGATGTCGTTCGAGGGAGTGTAGAGAGGCTGATCGAACTGGAAGAAATGAAAGAAGATGGCCGCTGGGAGCTTCTTTCCAAAAAAGAACAATCAAAATTAGAAAAAGTCTACAGAAAACTCTCTAAAAATTTGGGAGGAATAAAGAAAATGACAGAGCTTCCCGGAGTTTTATTTGTCATAGATTCTGTGAAAGAAGAAATAGCTATTAACGAGGCTAAAAAACTCAAGATACCGATCGTAGCTGTAGTTGATACTAATGGTGATCCCGAAGATATAGATTATCCAATTCCGGGCAATGATGATGCTGTCAGAGCCATAGAATTATTTGCTTCTAAGGTGGCTGAGGCCATTATTGAGGGCAAGAAGAGGAAATTAGAAAAAGAACTGGAACAAGCTAAAAAGGAAGAAGAAATGGCTGAAGAACAGCCACCGTCTCCAGAAGCCTCCAATCAGAGTGGAGAAGAGGCAACTTCTTCCAATACAGAGAAATTAACTTAGGAGAATTCAATGAATATCTCGGCTGAAATGGTAAAAGAGTTGCGCCAACGAACAGGAATAGGCATGATGGAATGCAAAAAGGCTTTGCAGGAAAGCCAAGGGGATATAGAAAAGGCTATCGTCGTCCTCAGAAAAAAGGGATATGCTCGGGCTAAAGAAAAGATGAGTCGAGAAACAGCCGAAGGAATTATCGGCTCTTACATTCATCTTAATGGCAAAATTGGAGTTTTAGTAGAAGTCAATTGTGAGTCAGATTTTGTTGCTCGGAATCAGGAATTCGAAGAGCTGGTAAAAAATATAGCCATGCATATTGCTGCGGCTAAACCCCAGTATGTTTCCTCTGAAGAAGTCCCCTCAGAAGTGCTGGAACAGGAGAAGGAAATCATCCGGGAACAATTTAAAGATTCCAACAAGCCCCCGGAGATTATAGAGAGAATTGTCCAAGGAAAACTGGGGAAATTTTATGAAGAAGTTTGTCTCTTAGATCAGCCTTATATCAGAGATGATAAATTGTCGATTAAGCAACTTATTGCTTCTTATATTGCTAAATTTGGCGAAAACATAAAAGTAAGAAGGTTTGCCCGCTTTGAGTTGGGCAAACCCTAAATTTTGATAATGCCTCTACCACAGCCTGCCTATAAAAGAATTCTCCTTAAGCTTTCCGGTGAATCTCTTTTAGGTAATTATGCCTATGGAATTGACCTCAACATTACAAAATCTGTGGCTCAGGAAATAAAAGAAATACATGATCTGGGAGTGGAGACGGCTATTATGATCGGAGGCGGTAATATTTTTAGAGGTATTCACGGAGCTGAGGTGGGCATGGATCGAACAGCAGCCGATTATATGGGCTTACTGGCCACCATCATCAACGGTATTGCCCTCCAGGATGCTTTAGAGAAAGAAGGCGTTGTCACCAGGCTTATTTCAGCCATAGAAATTAAAGCAGTAGCTGAGCCCTTTATCCGCCGAAGGGTAGTCAGGCATTTAGAAAAAAGAAGAATTGTTATTTTTAGTGCTGGAATTGGTAGCCCTTATTTCACCACCGATACAGCCGCAGCCTTAAGGGCCCTGGAAATAAAAGCTGAGGTGATATTAAAAGCTACTAAAGTTGATGGGGTTTATTCGGCTGATCCCATGGTGGATAAAACGGCCAAGAAATTTAAGACTATCAAGTATATAGATGTTATCAACAGGGGCTTAAAAGTGATGGATACCACAGCCATTTCTTTATGCAAAGATAATGAGCTGCCTATCATCGTCTTCAATTTAAGGAAAAGGGGAAATATTAAGAAGGCTGTTTTGGGTCAGCAGGTAGGAACTCGGGTCTGTTGACAAGCAGCCATAAAATCCTGAAAATGGGAAAAGAGTAAGCGAAGAAGGATATAAAGATGGTCAAGGGAATTTTAAGAGAACTTGAAAAAAAGATGAAGGGTTCAGTAGAGCATTTCCGCAAGGATTTAAGCAAACTGAGAACAGGCCGGGCCAACATCAATCTCTTTGAAGACATTAAGGTCGAGTATTACGGAAATTTGACCCCTCTCAATCAAGTGGCCACTTTAGGTGTTCCTGAACCCACTTTAATTACCATTAAACCCTGGGATCCTTCCCTGCTGGAAGTTATTGATAAAGCTATCAGAGCGGCTGACCTTGGACTTAATCCCATTAATGACGGCAAAATCCTCAAGGTGCCTATTCCACCTTTAGATGAGGAAAGAAGAAAAGAAATAGCCAAGCGGGTGAGAAAAATGCTGGAAGAAGAAAAGACAGTTCTACGTAACTTCCGAAGGGAGAGCAAAGAAGAAATAGAAGAACTTGAAGAAAAAAAGGAAATTACAGAAGATGATAAATTTTGGGGTTATGATAAACTCCAGGAGTTAACGGCTGAGTATAGTAAAAGACTGGAGGAACTGGCTACAGCCAAGGAAAAAGAAATTCTTGAACTTTAAGGGAGGCTGACCTTTTCAAGCTCAGTCCCTAACCCTTCTTAAACCAGTTGTTGGTTGTTCCAAATTTAGATCTGAGAACACTGCCCCAGCCAATTATACTCATCACCAGTAAAAATAAAGAGCCAAGGATAGGGATGAATCCTACAAACTCCACCAGAATAAGGCCTAAAATAACAGCTACCAGGGACGAAGGATTTTTGGACCCAAAAGCGCGGGCCAGGCTGTCACCAAAAAAGTAAAAAACAGTCACCCGACCGAATATTTTGATGATTACCCCGATCAGAATTAGAGCCAGCAGAAGAGGAATGCCAATTAAAATCAAACTTAAAAAGGCAGAAAAAATGATGAGACCAGTAAAAATAATGATAGCTAAGAGGCCAATGCCGAAAGTTGACCAGAAAGATTTTCTGATTTGAGCCGAAGCCAGAGCTAATTGACGGGGGAAAATAGCAGCCAGAACCAAAGCCAGAATAAACCAAATGAAAACAGCTATTAGCTTAATGATGATGAGGATAGGAATAAAAGGAGCAAAGCTGAGGCCGCTCAAAATACCCAGCACATCCTTGAGGGATTCGACTTTAAAATAGATGGTATCCCCTTTAATAGTTGTTCCTGGTTCTTTAAGCAGGCTTCCTCCCAGAGCAACGACATCACCTTTGATTATAGCTGTAGATTTTAGGGTAATAGGAGAGCCTATGCCTAAAACTACTTCTCCAACTTCACCCTCGATGGTAATCGAGCCTCCAATAGCTACCACACTTTCTTTGACTTTGCCTTTGATCAGGACGTCTCCGCCTAAGGCGATAACATTTTTCTGGACTTCATCTTCAGCTACATATACATCTTTTTGAATGACAAAACTCTGGCCCCAGAGGGAAGTAAAGCCGACTAAGGTAATCGAGATTAGAATTAATAATATCTTTTTATGTTTCATGCTTTTTCTCCAGTCAATAATTTCTTTTTTATTCCCAAATACAAAGAGGTAAATAGAATAAAAGCCAGGAGAAACAGGATGAGTTGTCCTTCAGGGCCTATTATTTTCATAAAACGGGTTAGACTATTTATCAAAAAGATGATGAATTGAATAGAAATTTTTCCCAGGAGCAGAGCCAGTTTAGCACTTTTTATCAAAAAGAGGGAAGTTTTTTTCAGAACATCCAGGCCTACATGAGCTGAATTGGTTAGAAGACTGACCAAGTTTTTCTCAGTAAATATAAAATAAAGAGTAAAGATCAGAATAAGAAACAGGAAGCCTGTAGTTGTGGCTGTCAGCCAAAGCCAAGGTTTAGTTTTTGCTGGAAATATTCGAGCCATTACCTGACTGCTAAAGCCACGAGGAGTTTCAAGAAGAGGAAGACTCTGGCAAGCCTCCTGCAATATTTTTCTTTCGGCCACAGCCTCCTGGCATTTTGAACAAGAGGCCAGGTGTATTTCTATTTTTTTGATTTCAGAAGGAGACAACTGCTTTTCGAGGTAAAGATATATTTGATCAGGATAAAGACAGTTCATATTCTTTCCCTGAGAAGCTGGCGGATTAATTCTTTGGCTTGAAAGACTTTATTTTTGACTGTGCCTACTGGTAAATTCTTTATTTCAGCTATCTCCTCATAGGTAAAATCATTGACGTGCCTTAGAACAAACAGTTCTCTCAGTAAAGGAGGAATTTTTTCCAGAGTGGTTAGGATTCTTTCTCTAAGTTGAGCTAATTCAAATTTTTTAGCTATAGATGGCTCGCGGTCAGGAACTTCTCCAGCCATTGGCCTTTGGCCTGATTCTAAGGGCAGGTCGAGAGAAAAAGCTTTGATTTTTTTCTTTCGCCAGTAGTCAATAATCAAATTGGAAGCTATTTTAAACAACCAGGTGCGGAACTTATACCGAGGGTTAAAAGATGAAAGAGAAGCATAGGTTTTGATGAAAACTTCTTGAGTGAAATCAAGAGCAAGCTCTCTCTGACCGACTAGGCGGCCAATATAATTGAATAGCGGCTGTTGGTATTTTTGAATAATCATTTCAAAAGCCCTTTTTTCTCCCCTGAGTGTCCTTTCAATTAATTTGTTATCTTCATTCATGGAGGACTTCCTGTCCTCAAGGGTTTATACGAAAAAAGGGAAAAATGGTTTTGCTAATTGATTTGATTTTCTATTATTTCTACATCAGGGGGGAGTTTCAATTCAAAAATCTTTTTTCCTAAATCTCTGTTGATTTTTATCTTTGAAAATATAAATTCTGTTTTATTGCCGGCCCAATCAAGAAAGATAATTTTGTGGATGAGCCAATCCCTGCGGTCAATTTCTAAAAGGATAAAAGTGTAATCAGTTTCCTCCTTAGGTGTGAGTTTGAGCTGGATAGCCTTTGAATTATCAGAAGGAAAAGAGCTGAACTCAACTTTATAATTATCTATAATTCTGCCTTTACCTGAAAGTAGAGTCACAATTTCTGATTTATGGGCTTCCTGGGCAAGAGAACTGCGGATCAACTGGTTGTCTTCAGGGATATAAAATTCGAAAGTTCCTTGTTTATAAAGAAATATTTTCTTTTCTGGCTCTTTGTATTCCCACTTCATTAAATCTGGTCGTTGGAAATAGAAATTACCTTTTTCGTGGAGGGGAGTTGAGATAGATGATGAATAATATAGTTGCTCGAATTTTGCCTGCAGAGTATGGATAGATTTGAGTTTGTTTTCAGCTTGGAGAGCTGCTTCTTGAGGGGTGAAAGAGAAGCTAAGAAGAGGCAGTATTAGCAACCAGAGCAAACGCTTCATGTCCAGCATTATACCATATAAAAGACTCCACATTGTAGGACTCGATATATCCTCATTGGGCTTTTTGCTCAGCAGACCCTTAATAATTATTGTAGGGACCGCTGTGCCTAGTAGACCGTAAACCGGAAGTCGTGAGCTGTAAGGATTGCTGTCCATAGAAAAAGTAAAGAGTAAGGAGTTAGGAGTAAGGTGTAGGCTCTGCTGTCCTCTGCAGACCATTTTATCAATTTTACTCCCTTAACTATTTTAAATTTGATAACCTCAGGGCATTTTGTTATAAAATCCTAGATGCATTCGATTTTACTACTTTGTCTTTTGCTTTATATCCTTCTTCTGCTTTTCCTTAGCCTTTTCTTTTCCAAGAAGATGGCCAGCCTTGAGGATTTTTTCCTAGCATCCAGGCGCCTGCCAGCTTTGTTAGTCTATTCTTCTCTGGTAGCTTCCTGGCTGGGAGCAACTTCGATTCTGGTTTCTACTGACGAAGCTTATAAACATGGTGTTAGTTCGTTCTGGGTGATGGGAGCCCCAGCCGTCCTGACCGTGATTATCTTTGCTTTCTTTTTAACCCCGGCTATCAGGCGCCAAGCTATTTTGAGTTTGCCTGACTTGGTAGAGCTGCGGTATGGGAAAGGAGTCCGTCACTTGGCCTCGCTTTTAATCATTTGGTATATGGTTCTTTTGGCTTCTTCTCAAATGGTAGCCATCGGAAATTTTCTGAAATCGCTGCTAGCAACTTCTTATTTTGAGGGGCTAATTCTAGGTACGACAATTGTCCTCCTTTATTCAGCTTTAGGAGGGTTTTTTTCAGTGGCTTTGACTGATAGCCTCCAGTTTTTTCTCTTATTCCTGGGAATTGGAAGTCTTTTCTTTTTTCTCTTTAGCCCTTCTTCTCTTAGTCAGCTAGCTCATCTCAGCTCCCAAATCGGCAAGTCGAATTATTTTAATTTTTTCTTTAATTTTAAAGAGAACATATTGATGGTAACCTCTTTTACTCTGGCCTGGATTATTTCTCCCATTGCTTGGCAGAGGATCCAGGCTGCCCGCACCGCCAAAGCAGCCAGAGCTTCTCTGTTTTTTTCTTCTGGGACATTTTTTCTTGTCTATGGGATTTTGGTTTTGGTGGGGATGCTTTCTCTCCCCCTTTTTCCCTCAGCCGCGGCTGAAGGCCCTCTCCTAGCTAAGATTATTTCTTTACCCTTAGCCGGCTGGTTGAGTGGACTTTTATTTGTAGCTATAGTGGCCGCTATCATGTCGACTATGGATACAGCTATCAATACCGGCGCTCTATCCCTCGTCCAGGATGTTTATCAACAGATTTTTCCTTCTGTTCCTCAAGCAAAAATTATCCTGGTCAGCAGATGGTCAACTCTTCTAGTAGGTATAGCGGCTTTTTTAGTAGCCACAAAATTTCAGAGCATTTTAAAAACATTAGGACTTTCCTCTGAAATTATGACCGAAGGCTTGTTTGTTCCGGGCATAGCCATGCTTTTTCTTCGTAGAAAGTTAGTTTGGGCTGGATTTTTGAGCCTAAGTTTAGGGGGAGGATTTTCTGTTCTCAGTTTTTTGAGCCATATCAAGGCGTTGCCTTTTCATCTTCCTGGCTGGCCCTATTCTGTTCCCTACGGAATGGGTCTATGTCTGGTCGGATTTGGCTTAGGTTTTATTTTGGATAAATATACTGGGGCTTAATTAATGTAAATAATTCTATTAACCAACATCGCCTCTAGGGACCGCTCTCCGGGCGGTCCGTCACAAAAAACGATTAACTATTGGTGATTTGGCAAATATAACAGCCCGCTGAGGGCAGCGGGCCCTGCAAATTTACTCCTCACTCCTTACTCTTTACTTTCCACATTTTCCACTTCCCCTTTATGCTTTACGGTTGAATCTAATTTTTATATGATGATAACCGATGTCTATTTTAGAAAAAATACGCTGGAACCTGGTAGGCAGGCTAGGCAGGATTATTTTATGGTTGTGGACAAAATCATGCCGGATGACTGTTTTAGGAAAAGAGGAATATCAGAAATTAAGAAATCAGGGCCGCGCTGTAATTTTCCTTGTCTGGCATGGGCGTATTTTTCTAGTCCCTTATTTTTTTCGGAAAAGAGGAATAAGGCCCTTGGTCAGCCCCAGCCAGGACGGTGAGATTGCGGCCAGGATTATGTCGGGATGGGGCTATCGCTTGATAAGAGGTTCGAGCTCCCATGTTATCATTAAGGCCTGGAACCAGATGAAAGAAACTTTGGGTCAGGGTGGAGAAGTGATAATTGTTCCTGACGGACCTCGGGGGCCCAATCGCCAGCTGAAACTAGGGGGAATCAAACTGGCTCAAGAAACAGGGGCTTACCTTGTTCCTTTTACTTTTTCGGCCTCAAAAAAGAAATTCCTGCACAGCTGGGATCAATTTTTGATGTTTCCTCCTTTTTCCAAGGTAGTAGCTATTTATGGACAGCCGCTGTTAGTTAACCCTTCTCTCAAAGAAAATGAACTTGATAAGGAAAGACAGAGAATTCAGGATTTAATGATTGACTTGGAGCAAAAGGCAGATAAATATTTTGATTAAAGATTTAATCTAATTGTTCTTGACCAAGATTTATGCTATAACTACAGGCAAAAAAAGGAGATGTTGATGCGGCCAAGATTAGTCATTTTTGTTTTAGCAATTTTTTGTTTGTCCTTTTTTGTTTACGGCGAACAGCCAGAGGATCTAATTGCCCAGGGTGATCAGCTTTATTTGAAGATGAAAGATATGGCCACAGCCCAGGAAGCCCTGGCTAAGTACAGAGAAGCGCTTTCCCAGGCAGAAGACAAATATGAGGTTTACTGGAGAATAGCCAGGATTCTCTATTATATCGGAGATCATACACCCAGTAAAAAAGAAAAAAAGACAATATTTTCACAGGGGATATATTATGCCAAGAAAGCAGTAGAACTGGAGCCCGAGAAACCAGATGGCCATTACTGGCTGGGAGTAAATTACGGAGTGTATGGGGAAATAAGAGGGGTATTGAAGAGTTTATCTTTGGTTAAGCCTATAAAAAAAGAGATGAACAAGGTAATTGAAATTGATCGCAGCTATGAAGATGGAGGTCCAGATAGAGTGTTGGGCAGGGTCTATTTCAAGCTGCCCGGTTTTGCTGGAGGCAGTAAGGATAAATCTCTTGAACACTTACTGAAATCCAAAGAGCTCGGACCTAACGATGGCTTAACACGGCTTTATTTAGCCGACACTTACCGGGCCATGAAGAAAATAGATAAAGCTAGAGAAGAACTAAACTTTATTCTCAATATGGAACCTGATCCCCGCTGGATTGTAGGACTTAAAAAGTGTCAGGAAGAAGCAAAAAAGATGCTTCAGAGGAAGGAATTCCGTTCTAAAAAGTAAATCCTTGCCAGGAATCATATTTTCTGGAAGGGAATATCATTCAGAAAAAACCTGAGCTGTGAAAATTTCTATCCGGGCTCCTTTTTTCCATTCATCTTCTTTAAGGCCGGCCTTTAAACAGCCGTGCTTTAAATAGGTTTCCAAGTCCCAATTCCACTCTACTGGCACCTGAGGAAGAAGAAGGCCTTTATTAAAGCCTTTAGAGATTATAAGGCCATGTTTGCCTACTATGATTTCATTAATGTTTTTTACCGGATGGGACAGGGATAAGACTGAGATTTCTATCTTTGTTTGCTCTAATTCCTCAAGAGTTAGAGGCTGAAAACGGAAATCTTGAGTAGCAGCAGCGATGGCGGCTTCAATAATGGTTTCCACCAGAGTTTTATATGGAAGAGGATAGCCAATACAACCTCGAAGCTGGTCATTAACTTTTAGAGTGACAAAGGCCCCTCTTTTTTCTTGGAGAATTTTATCTTTAGTTTCAACTTGAAGAGTAGCTCCCTTCTCCAGATAATGCTTGATAGCTTTTCTGGCTAAATTGAGAAGAAATTGTTGCTGATCCTTATTTAAGAGGTTGACCATTGCTAAAGCCTCAAGTTAATTGGAGACAGGAAAAATTTATCTTTATACTCTATCAAAAAAGATTTAATTCTTAATTTAGCTGGATTCTTAAAATTAAGCTCCAGAAAGAGCTTGCCACAGGCAAAGGGAGCCAATATTTTATCTATTTTTCTAGGGCTTAGATTATATCCCCAAAAGCCTATTAATTTGTTTTTAAAAGTATCGTCTAATTCGAAAAACTTCTGAGGTAAAAAGTTAAAAAGATGAGGTAAAAGGTAAACTCTCTCAACGAAATACCGAGATCCAATTTGGTGGCCGATAATTAACCCTTCCCCTGATTGGCGGCTGGGAATTAGAGTCAAAGCTGTTAAAAGCCGATGAGCTTCAACGGAAAGATAGGCATCCATATTTTTTTATTATATCAGAAATTTTCTTCTTTCTGCAAATCAAGTCCTTTACCTGGATTGCCTTCCTGAGTCAAACATACCTTTCTTTGGTTTCTGCCTGTCTTTTATCATAGAAAATAATTAAATCTGTAAGGCCAGCTGGCTTTAGCCTCTGCTGTTCCCAGCAGACCGTTTATCATATAGTAATATTTTCTTTATTAAATCAGGCCAAGCCAGGGGGCAATCACTCGAATAGCTGTCCAGATAATGACAATCCCAGTTATTTCCAGCCAAAAGCCGTATTTTATCATTTTTGTTAAAGGCACCAGACGGGAACCAAAAATAATTGCATTGGGAGGAGTAGCCACGGGCAGCATGAAGGCGAAGCTGCAACCAATGGCGCTGCCAATTACTGGAGGTAAAGGATTGATGGCTGCTGCTTTGGTTATAGCGATAATGATGGGAATAATCATATTAGCTGAAGCAGTATTAGAGGTAACCTCAGTCAGAAGGACACTAAGAGTGATGGATAGAAGAGTAATCAGGGATAAGCTGGCCGAGCGACCTGGCGAAATAAAAAAGCGCCCGATGATATCAGCTAGGCCGGTATTAAAAATCTGAAAGCCTAAAGATAGGCCTCCTCCAAAAAGGAGAAGCGTTCCCCAATCTATCTCCATCGCCTCCTTAATGGATATGGTAAATTGTCCTTTTTTTATGTCTACAGGCAGGAAAAAAAGAAGGCCAGCTCCAATAATAGCAGCTATTGATTCGGGAAAATGGGCTTGGAGCCAAAGAAAAAGAGCTGATTCCTTTCCCCAGAATAAGGCCACTAAGCCAGGAGTAATCCAGAGGCAGACTGTCACCAAAAAGGCAGCCAAAACATTTTTCTGGCCCCGGCTGAACTTCTGCTGTTCCTTTTCTACTTGGGGAAGCCGGAATTTATTTTCTGACGATTCCTCATTTTTTCCTAATTTAAATTTCATGAATAAATAGAGAGCCAAATACATAGGGATTAGGACTATAAACCCAATAACCATCCACTGAAAAAAAGTTATCCTGTAATTGGCCAATCTTTCCAGCAGGCCAATAGCAATAAGATTGGGGGGGCTGCCGATAGGGGTACCAATCCCCCCCACCGAAGCTGCATAACCAATCATCAGCAAGACGATGACGTTAAAAGAAGAAATATGGCCTTCTTTACTTTCTGCAGCAAAAGCACTCAGAATACCCAGACAAATGGGAAACATCATAGCTGTCGTAGCTGTGTTGCTTATCCATAAAGAAAGAAAAGCTGAAGTCAATCCCAGGGCAAGAAGAGTGCGGCTTCTCTTCTGGCCAATGGATTTTAGAGACAGGATATAATAAGCTAATTTACGATCCAGGGAATGGACGCTCATAGCTCTGGCTAGGATAAAACTTCCCAAAAAAAGCATAATGATGGGATTGGCAAAGGGAGCAAAGGCTTCTTTAACCGGGGCCACCTGGAAGACGGTAATTAAAATAGGAACAAGCAAGGCAGTAGTCGGGATAGGAATACATTCTGTCACCCACCAGATTACTATTAATATAAAAATAGCAAAGAGGCGGTGAGCTTTGGGATTGTGGCTCAGGAAGGGATAGAAATAGAGGAAAATAAAAGAAAGAGGCCCTAAAACAAATCCTATTTTTTTCCTTATCTCCATCAGTTAGCTCTTGGTGAGAGAAGACAGATTTAACCTTATTTTTTTAGTCAATTGAGATGAGAAAACAAGAATTAGATCAAGATTAGGAATTGTCGTAAGGAAAGAGGGCTTTTTTTGGGTTTTTGCGGTTCCAGTGTTGCTAAGCCTTACGGCCATTAGGGAGGATTATATTTTTTTTAAAACTAAAAAACAAGTAACGATTCTTGAAAATAGGCATCTTTTCCCTAAAGACAATTAATTTATCTGTATGGACCGCTGTTCTCAAAAACAGTAAAGAGTAAGGAGTGAGGAATAAGGAAATGTAAAACCCCCTGACCTCATCTAGCTATTGATTATCCATGTCAAATAACGGGCCGGTCGGAGACCGGTCCCTACAGATAAGGAAGTCTCAATCCATTGCCCCAGCCCTAAGAGGCCAACCTTCTTTCTTGACTCTGGATGGGGATAGAATTATTATGGGAGGGAAATGAAATTGAAGTACGAATTGGTAATTGTTGGAGCTCTGGAAACCAACTGCTATCTTGTCTATTGTCCTCAGACTTTGGAATGTGCCGTGGTTGATCCGGGGGCTGAACCGCAGAAAATAATCCATTTAATTACCCACCATAAACTTAAGCCTGTCATCACCCTCAATACTCACGGCCATATTGATCATATAGGGGCCAACCAAGATATTAAAGAGAGGTATAACGTTCCTCTAGCCATTCACCGCGGAGATAAAGAGATGCTGGCTAATGTTCATCATTCAGAATTGAGCTTTTTTCTAGAAGCCAGGGAATCTCCTTCTCCAGATATATTACTGGAGGAAGGTGAAATGATTAAAATTGGTCAATCTGAATTAGAAGTCATCCATACCCCTGGACATTCTCCTGGAAGTGTAAGTTTTTTAGGAGATGGATTTATTCTTTCCGGCGATACCCTCTTTTGTGGGGGGGTGGGTCGAACTGATCTTCCAGGGGGTTCCTGGCAGGAATTAGAACAATCTATTAGAAATAAGATTTTGGCTTTACCTGAAGAAACGATCGTTCTTCCCGGGCATGGCCCCTCAACTACGGTCGGACAGGAAAAAATGTCCAACCCTTTTGTCAAATGAAAAACTCTCCCCCTCACCCAGAGGAAATAGTCCGAGCTTTTCTTGATTTTCTGGCTGTAGAAAAAGGGCTGTCACGGAATACAATCAATTCCTATTCGAGAGATTTGAGGAAGCTTTTTCAGTTTTTCCAAAAAGAAAAAATTCTTTGCTCAGCTGCCAAAGAAGAAAACCTGACTGCCTTCATCCATTCTCAAAGTAGAAGAGGTCTGTCCTCACGCTCATTAGCTCGTCTCATTTCTTCTATAAAATCATTTTACAAATACTTAGTCTTGGATGGCCTTGTCGATAAGAATCCAGCCGTAAATTTGTCTTCGCCCAAGATCTGGCTAAAGCTGCCACAATTTCTGACTGTAGAAGAAGTAGAGATTCTTTTAAGTCAGCCTGATGAGAAAAGCAAACAGGGCCTGAGAGATAGAGCTATGCTGGAGCTCCTTTATGCTACTGGCTTAAGAGTATCCGAGCTTATTTCCTTAAGCCTCAAGGATGTTAACCTCAGGGATGGGTTTCTTCTAACTCGCGGTAAAGGTAGTAAAGAGAGAGTTGTACCCATAGGAGGGAAAGCCTGCCTGGCAGTCCGCAAATATATTGATGAAGTGCGGCCATTGCTTTTAAAAAGGCCTGATTCATCTCTTTTCCTTTCCAATCGTGGCCGGGCCTTCAGCCGGCAGGGATTCTGGAAGTTACTTAAATCATATGCCCGCAAAGCTGGCTTGGAAGCTAAAGTAAGCCCCCATGTTCTCCGCCATTCCTTCGCTACCCATCTTCTGGAAAGAGGGGCTGATTTGAGGTCAGTCCAGATGATGCTGGGCCACACCCAGATCACCACTACCCAGATTTACACTCATGTCAGCCGGGAAAGACTGCGTCAGGTTTATGAAAGATATCATCCCCGAGCCTGAACAAAAAACGTAAAATGTAAGATGTAAAAAGTAAGAAGTAAACAGTGAAAAGCAAAATGTAATAGGCAAAATGTGAATAGACTATAGGGCCTGCTGTCCTCAGCGGCCTGATAAATGAGGGATTATTAACAGATTCACCTGGACCTGATGATTATTAAAAAGGAAAACAGTTTTACCTGTGCCTTTCAACCATTTCTGGTATTTCCATGACCATTGATAAGTCTTGTCCAGTCGGTGGTTGTAGATTTCTTTTTGGGCGACAACGATCCGATTGGATCCTTTAATTATATAATCATTATAATTAAATTCTGAAGGGTACATCTTATTTTCTTCAGAAGCTGGAAGATAAAGGTAAAATTCATATTGTTGTCGATTCTGGGGGACATAAAAGCTTTCAACTTGAAAATCAAAATGTAGCTCTTTTCCTTTTCTTAAGATATAATGAAAATCAAAATGAGGCTTTCCTGAAAAATCTTTTTCAGATAACAATTTAATTTTGCCAAAGGATTCAGCTTTTTCTTGTGCTTTCCATTCTAACAGCCTGGAGGTTTCGTGATAGATAAGGTAGTCATCCATATCCTCTTCCATACAACCTGTCCAGAGTAGAATAAAGGAATAAGCAGCTTGAATTTGCTCTTTTCCTTCTTTAATTGTATAGGAGCCGCTGGCTTTAAGTCGAATTGATATTTCCCACCAGGAAGGAAATGCTGGCTGCTCCTTTAAATTTTTTTGATGGATAAAGTTAGTCACAGGATAATAATATTCTTTGAGGCTTCCGAGTTTATGGGGCGGGGTAGAGATTAAAGTCAGACATTCAAAGATTAAAAAGATAAACAACAGGCTAATAATTCTTATCTTCATTACTTACCTTATTTATAAAACAAAGGCCAAGATATTGCTAGCTTAAAATTCAGTGAAAGCATTCCCAAAACCGTGAGGAGTGAAATTCCTCACAAAGAAATGAAATTTAGCATCGATTTCCCTCCATCCTCGCCAAGACCCCCCACCCACCACTATGGGCTCGGATGGACGGCAATCCACATAGTTAAAAATAATTTCTTTAATTATTGGATATCACGGAAAAAAAGATGCTTAAAAAGTTAAGAAAAAAACTTGACATGGAAAATGATTACTGCTATTTTAACTATTTAGTTTAATTATAAAACTTTATAGTTTAGATATTAAACTAAAGGGTATAAATATGGCTGTAAAAGATCTCAGATTGGAAAGGAAACGGCGAAGATGGGAAGCCAATAAATTATTTATTCTTAAAGCTGCTGAAAATATATTTGCCCAAAAAGGTTATAGCTTGACAACTATGGATGATATTGCGGCTGAAGCCCAATTTTCTAAGGCTACCATCTACCGCTATTTCCAAAGTAAAAATGAGCTATTTTTCGAGATAATCCTCAACTCTTTTGATGAAGTGGCCCAGAAGTTGAGAAAAATAAAACAAAAAGAGGAATCTTCAGTCCAAAAAGTAAAAGATATCATCAATTTTACTCTTGGTTTTTATCATCAGAAAAAAAATATTCCCAGGATTTTTCTTATGGAAAAGTCGTTAATGTTCAAGATCCACCACCTTCTTCCTGAATCCGATGGCTCACTGGGGGAAGCTGAGGTTAAAATGTTAGATAATCTCAAAAATAAAACAGACAGAATTTATAGAATTATGTCAGAGATTTTCCAGGAAGGAATAAAAAACGGTGAGTTTCGTCCGATGAATGTCATGGATGCTTGCTATATTCTCGATGCTCTGCTCCATGGTTTTTACTTTAAAAGATTCTGGCTGGATAAAAAATACAGTTACACTAAGAGCGCTGAGCTAATTCAGAGCTTCTTTCTTTTGGGAATCATCAAGGAAGAGAAAAAAGGTTAAGGAGATTGAAGATGAAGAAAGTTTCAGTAATTTTAGCAACCTTCATTATCATATTTTTTACAAGCCAGTTAGCCCAATCTCAGGAAAAAATAACTTTAACTCTTGAAGACAGCCTTCAACTGGCTCTTTCCCAGAATCCGTATCATCTGGCATCTGAGGAGAAAGTAGAAGCAGCCAGGCATAAACTCCGAGAAGCTGCTTCCAGTTTTTTCCCCTCACTTAATGCTCAGGGACTTCATACCCTAAATGAAAAGCTATTTGAACTGGAGATGCCATCCTTTATTCCGGGTCAGCCACCTCGAAGAGTGACTCTCGATTTTACCAAGGATTATCAATTTTCTTTGTCTTTTTCTCTGCCTCTTTTTACCAGTGGCCGTCTTGTTTCTGGCTTTAAACAAGCTAAATATGGTCTTCTTTCCACCCAGGAGACAGTTAGACAATCTGAGCAACTTACTGTTTTCAATACTAAAAAAGCCTTTTATGGAGTTCTGCTGGCCAAGAAATTTGTAAAAGTAGCTGAAGAGGCGGTGGAAGTAGCAGAGAAACATTACCAAAGAGTGAAAAATCTTTATGAAGTGGGCATGGCTTCTAAATTTGACCTTCTTCGCTCGGAAGTTCAGGTGGCCAATTTAAAGCCACAGTTGATTAGAGCCCGCAATAATTTAAAAGTGGCTGAACTTGGTTTAAAAACAATCTTAGGCCTGGATCTTTCCCAGCCGATTGAAATTAAAGGAGAATTAAGCTACCAGCCCATAGAACCTGATTTAGAGGCCTGTTTGGCTAAAGCCCTTAGAAAGCGGCCTGAACTTCATCAGCTTAAATACCAAAAGCAGATAGCCGGCGAGATGGTCAAGATGATTCGAGCTTCCAACCTTCCTTCTTTAGCTGTGGCCGGTACTTATAACTTTTGGGCAGATAAGTTTAATTTTAAAGAGAAAAACTGGCAGAGTTACTATAGCGTCAACCTTGTCCTGACAGTGCCTCTTTTCAATGGTTTTGCTACTTCGGCCAGGATAGCTCAATCCAAGGCAGCTATCAGAGAGCTTGAGCTCAACCGGAAAGGGTTAGAGGAGACCATACGGTTTGAAGTAAGGCAGGCCATTCTCAATTTAAAAGAGGCCAAGGAGTCTCTTCTTTCTCAAGAGAAAAATGTAGAGCAGGCTCAGGAGAGTCTGCGCATTGCTGAATTAAATTATGCTGAAGGCCTGGCCACTACTCTCGATGTCAGCTCTGCTCAAGCTGCCTTAAGCCAGGCCAAAATAAATTATTCACAGGCTCTTTATGATTATGTAGTCTCTTTAGCTCAGCTGGATAAAGCCATGGGCGTTGGCAGGAGTGAATAATGAGCAGTATTTATAGAAAACAATCTGGAAGAAGGTTGAATGAGAATCTGGGAGGAATAAAATGAAGAAAAATTTAGGATTGAAAATATTTATCATTATTCTTACTTTTTCTTTTCTTTTCTATTGTCGATCACCCCAACAGGAGAATAAAACCAAAGAGGAGAGTTTTGGAGTGGCTGCTGTTAAGGTTTATAAAGTAAAAAGACAAAAAATATCTGAGAAGCTCCATTTTACTGGTTTAATCGAGTCCTTGAGAAAAATCGATATTACTCCTGAGATAGCTGGCAAAGTAGCCAAAATTTATGTTAATGAAGGAGATAAAGTGGCCAAGGGGCAATTGCTGGCTGAGCTGGACACCAGAGCTATTCGTCTCCAGCTTGAGCAAGCCCAGGCAGGGCTGGCTGTAGCTGAGGCCAACTTTAAAGATGCTAAACGCAACATGGATAGAATGGAGCGCCTTCGCCAAGAAAAAGCTGTTTCAGAGCAGCAGTATGAAAAAATAAGATTAGCCTATGAAGGAGCTGAGGCCCGGTTGCAGCAGGCTCAGGCAGCCTTAAATTTAGCTAAACATCAACTGGAAGTTTCCCTGATGAGGGCTCCTTTTAGTGGGGTGGTAGCTTCAAAAAATGCTGACGTTGGCGATGTTATTAATCCCATGATGGGTTCTTTTTCTCCTACCAGTGGTGTTTTAACTCTAGTGGATTTTTCTAAAGTGAAAATAGAAATTGAAGTTTCTCAAAATGATATTGTCCATATAAAAAAGGGACAGCCGGCCTGGGTAAAGATTTCCTCTTTACCTGATAAAGTTTTTCCCGGGAAAGTGAGTTTGGTCAACATGGCTGCTGATCCTGTGAGCAAGAAATTCAAAATAGAAGTGACTGCATCTAACCCTGATTTGGTTTTGCGGCCAAATACTTTTGGCCAGGTAACCCTGGAAATAAGCAGTCGGGAGCAGGCTCTGGTTGTTCCCCAGAAAGCAATTCTTGAAGGCAACTATATTTTTGTCGCTCAGGGTAATAAAGCCATAAAAAGGAAAGTTAGCCTTGGTCTTCAAAACTCAGATTTGGTGGAAATAGTTAAGGGAATAAAGGAAGGTGAATTAGTGATTATCGAGGGAAATTATGGCCTTGAAGACCAATCAGCCATAGATATCCAAGAGGTAATAGAATGAAGATTCCAGAATTTTCAGTTAACCACAAAGTAACCACAACCATGCTAACCATGATTGTGGTTGTCTTGGGTTTTATTGCTTATATGAACCTTGGCCTGGATTTATTTCCTGATATTGAATACCCGACTGTTTCAGTTATAACCGTTTACAGAGGAGCTGCTTCTGAAGATATAGAAAACACTATTACCAAGCCTTTAGAAGAGTTTATAAATTCTGTCAGTCGAGTAAAGAAGGTAGATTCCATATCCATTGAAGGATCCTCGGTCATAATGGTTGAATTCGAGTGGGGAACTAACCTTGATTTTGCTGCCCAGGATATAAGAGATCAGATAGGTCTCTACCGCAATTATCTACCTGAAGAGGCGACTGATCCCCTGGTGTTAAAATTCAGTATGTCCCAGTTCCCCATAATTTTTTATGGGATTACCGCCAACATGCCTGCCTATGAGCTCAAACAGTTGATTGAAGATGAGGTTGCAGGCCGCTTGGAAAGAATTGATGGGGTGGCTTCAGCCCAAGTCTTTTCCATGGATATTAGAGAGATTGTGGTGGATGTTGATAAATCTGCGCTGGAAGCTCTCAACCTTTCTTTAGATCAGATTCTTCTGGCCTTAAACATGGAAAATCTGAATTTGCCAGCCGGTCATATTGTCGAAAGACATTCTGATTTTTCTTTACGAACGGTCGGAGAATTTAAGAGTTTGGATGATATCTGCCAGACAATAGTAGGGGTTACATCTACAGGCCAGCCCATTTATTTAACGGATGTGGCTGAAGTAAAGGATACTCTGAAAGAGACTCGCTTTAGGAGCAGGATTCAGGGTCAAAAAGGTGTCTTTTTGTTGATTAATAAACGCTCTGGAGCTAATAGCGTGGTTACGACTGATGCCGTTAAAAAAGAATTGGCCAAAATAAGAAAGACTTTACCTCCTGATATTGAATTTTTTACGGCTATGGACCAGTCAGATATTATCAAAAGAGTAATCCGCAGAACTGGCAGCAATGCTCTGGTCGGAGGTATATTAGCTGTCTTTTTCATCTTTATTTTTCTCCGCAACTGGCGTCCAACCGTAGCCATTAGCCTGGCTATTCCCCTCTCTATTATTGCTACTTTTATTGCTTTTTACCTGGCCGGCTATACCATTAATCTCCTTACTTTAGGTGGTCTGGCCTTGGGTGTAGGTATGCTGGTTGACAATGCCATTGTCGTTATTGAAAACATCTACCGTCATCTGGAAGAAGGAGAGGATCGGGAAAAAGCGGCTAAAGTTGGCGCTTCAGAAGTGGGCATGGCTATCACAGCTTCTACCTTGACTACCATTGCTGTTTTCTTCCCCATGGTTTTCGCCCATGGAATTGTTGGTAAGTTGACTCGGGGGCTGGCTCTGGCCATTGCCTTTTCACTCTTTGCTTCCCTGTTCATAGCCCTAACTGTAGTCCCTATGGTGGCTTCTGTTTTATTTAAAAAGAACAGAAGAAAAAAACTGGCTGGTAAGAATCGCCAAAAGAGGGAATTTGAGGGAGCTAAGAATTTCTACCGGAAAGTTCTTTTTAAAGCTCTCCGCCGCCGCTGGTTGGTCTTGGGAACAGCTTTTTCACTGCTAGTAGTTTCTTTGGCCGTTGTTCCTTTTTTAGGAACCGAATTTATGCCTGACATGGACCGGGATATGATCGTCCTGAAAGTAAAAACGCCTGTTGGTACATCTTTGGATGAAACAGACCGAGTAGTGGCTATGGTTGAGGAGCTTCTTTCCCAGGAGCCAGAAGTCAGCATAGTTACTGCTCAGGATGGCTCTCAGGCTGAAGAAAATCCAGCCGATATGGTCGGAGGAACTTCTACCTCCGGTACCCACGAGGGCTTAATCTGGGTTGGTTTGGTTCCCAAGAAAGAAAGGAAGCATACGGATGCCCAAATCCTGGAAAGAATTCGCCGGAAGCTACCTAAACTTAAGAATGTTAAATTCGAGGCTGTGGATATTGCCCAAGCTATGATAAGCGGAGCCCAAGCTCCTGTAGAGATTAAAATTTTCGGTAAAGATATTGAGAAGCTAAAGCAAATTGCCAATAATGTAGTTAATCGGATTAGAAATGTAGAGGGGCTAAGAGACCTCACCCATACCTTGGCTGAAGGCAAACCTGAATACCATATCAGAGTTAACAGGCAGGAGGCCTCTCGTTATGGTTTAACGGTCAGTCAGGTGGCCAACACTATTCAGACAGCTTCTTTGGGCAAAGTAGCCACCCGCTATCGGGAAGGAGATGAAGAGATTGACATAAGAGTTCGTTTTAAAAAAGCAGATAGAGATAGTTTGGATGATATTAAAAATATTCCGCTGCTTACACCTTTAAAAAATGTTATTCCTCTTAACCAGGTAGCTGAGATTTCTCCCGGTGTAGGTCCGATCCGGATTACAAGAGAAAATCAGTCCCGGGTAGTGACGGTTACGGCTAATATTGCCGGTCGAGATTTGGGCAGTGTCATTCGAGATGTTAAAAAACGTTTAAGCCCCATTGAAAGAAGCCTTCCAGCCGGATATTTTGTTGAATTTGGTGGCGAGTACGAACAAATGCAAGAGGCCTTCCTCATTATTGCCGGTGCATTTGCTTTAGCTGTTCTTTTAGTCTATATGATAATGGCCTCCCAATTTGAATCGTTCGTCCATCCCTTTGTTATTATGTTCACTATACCCCTGGCTATAATAGGTGTAATATTAGCTCTGCTTATTACCGGTAAAACAATTAACCTCCCAGTACTAGTAGGTTTTGTTATGTTAGGAGGCATTGCTGTTAACAATGGCATTGTTATGGTTGATTATATTAATCAATTAAAGAGACGAGGTATTGAAAAAATAGAGGCTATTCTGCAAGGTTGCGCTGTACGGCTGCGGCCAGTGTTGATTACGGCTTTCACCACCATTTTGGGTATGACGCCAATGGCCTTAAGCACTTCCTCTGGAGCAGAAATGAGAGCACCGATGGCCATCACCGTTATTGGCGGTTTGGTGACCACTACTTTTCTGACCCTGTTTATAGTCCCCATAATTTACAGCATTGTTGACAGGGTTAAGGTAAAAAACAGTAAAAAGTGAAAAGTGAATTGTAGGACCCACTGTCCCCAGTGGGCCCAATTGCTTACTCTTTACGTCTCCCGTTTCCTCTCCCTTTGCATGAGCTGTTTTATATGTTTTAAATCTTCAGGCGAAATATTTCCCCACAAATAGGGGAAAAGCAGCTTATTATGGAGGAGGGGGTCGGAATTCTGACTTAAATAGCCTTTTTTAGTCATCTCCTGCCACTTTTTAGTCCCTGGAACTGGGGAAAAATAGGCCAATCTCGGTCTTGCTCCCAGCTTTTGAATGTGGACTATACTCTCTCTTAAACCCGAAGCCTCTTGACCAGGCAGGCCTGCAATCAGGTAAACGTTTATTTCATCTCGTTTAAACCCGGCTTTTTCTAAATTATTCAAAGATTTTTCCAGGTCTCCGGCCGCCACTTTAGCTGATGATTCCTGAAGGATTTCCTCCTCAAATGATTCTTGGCTTAGAAAAATCGATCGGAAATTTGTTTTTTTAAAAAGGAGAGCAAGTTCTATGTCAATTTCTCTAATGTGGAGTCCATTAGGAGTATGGAAAGCCAGGGGGAGATTCTTGGCGGCTACTTCTTTTAAAATAGGTAAAATATGGTTTTTTTTGTTAATAAGCAGAGCATCGTCATAAAAGGCGATATTGTGGCTTTGGTATTTCAAATAATTATTTTCTATTTCTTTTATTACAAAATGAGGTTTTCTTTGTTCGAAAAGACCACCCAAGATTGGTACGGCACAAAAAGAACAGTTAAAGGGGCAGCCTCTGGAAGTTAAAAGAGGGAGGGGATCTTCCTGCTCAAGGAACTCGAAAGCAGGCGAAGGTAATTCATCCAAGCGCTCGAATTTTAGGGCAGGGCAGGCCTTGTCGCCCAAAATCTCCCTTAAAATATGAAATATTTTCCTCTCTCCATGGCCTTCTACTATATAATCTGCTCCAGAAAAACGGCGAGCATGGTCAGGCATAAGGGTGGCATAAATACCACCCAAAACTACAGGCACTTGACCCCATTTTTGGCGGATTATTTCAATTGCCTGCTGGACCCCGGGATACCAGTAAGTCATGATGCAGGTGAGCATAACTACATCCGGAACCGGCTGCTGGCTTAATTCATATTCAAAAAGGGAAAGGGGGAGGCCGTAGCGGGAATATCTCCTAGGGATATTTTTAATTAAATCCGGCTTGGCCACTTCTTGTTTTAAAAAAGGTCCTCTTCCATCTGGCTTTGTCGCTAATTTTTTGGGCAGAAGAGGGTGACTGCGGTTGAGGCAGTCTATAAAACCTAACTTAAATTTGGTGTATTTTTTTAGAAGGGAAGCTATGTAAAGAAGTCCTAAAGGTTTTGACCAGAAGTCATAGGCAGTAAAGTCATATATCCAGGGGTTGATAAGGAGAATATGCATTGTCGTGAGTGCGGAAGGTGGGACTCGAACCCACACGGCCTTGTGGGCCATAAACTCCTGAGGCTTACGCGTCTACCAATTCCGCCACTTCCGCAACAGCTTTCTGGAGTTCATTTTTGAAAGCCTAATTTATTATATTTAAAAAGAAAAGAAGGCGCAATAGAAGGAAAAATTTTTGATAGGAAAATATGGCCAACAGCTGCAGATCCAACTATCCTTTTTCTTTTTTTGATTCTGCTTGACAAATTCAGCCTTTGTTCTTATCTTTAAATCAAGTGACATTTTTCATCGTGCTTTTGATCTCCCTTTTTAAAAATTCTTTGGTTTTGCTTTATTTAAACTCATTTCAAGGAGGCTAAATGAAACTTCTAAGTCGGGAACAAATCGAAGATTTATCCAAATTTAAAAGTAACGATTTTCTAACAACCTCTTTTTATCTGGAAACAGATAAAAGTAAACTGCGGAAGAAGGAAATTCAGCTTCGGTTAAAAAATTTAATCAGCCTGGCTAAATCGCGGCTGGAAAAGATGGATTTGAGTCGAAGCAAGAAAGATTCGCTCTATCAAGATTTGGAAAAAATAGCTAGTTTTTGTTCCCAGACTGTAGCTTCTTACAATGATCCTGGTTTGGCTATTTTTTCTTGCAGCCAGGAAGGCTTTTGGCGTATTTTCCAGCTGCCTGATCCTGCTCGAAACAGGGTTATTTTTGATCAGAATCCCTATGTCAGACATTTGTCTTCCATTCTGGACGAACACCATCGAATTTGTGCTTTATCCTTTGACCGTAAAGAGGCCAGATGGGACAAAGTAATAATGGGGGATATATCTCATCTTCAAAGCTTGGTCAGCGATGTTCCCAGTAAAGTCAGAGAAGGAGGTTGGGAAGGATATGAATCAAAAAGAATTGAGAGGCATATAGCCAGCCTTCTACTTGAACATTTAAAAAAAACAGCCCAGATAACTTTCGATCTTTGTCAGAAGGAAAAATTAGACTGGCTGTTTGTTGGCTGCAGTGATGAACATCTACCTGAGTTTGAAAGAATTATTCATCCTTATTTAAAAAATAAATTAAAAGGCAGAATTAAAACCAAGCCTGGTGATTCAGCCGATAAAATCCTTGAAGAATGCCTTGCTCTAGAAAAAAAATTGATGGAACAGGAAGGTGAAGAACTCGTCCAGAAATTTGTGGCTGAGCTGGAAAAGGGAGGAAGAGCTATAGCAGGCTTAAAAAACACCTTGCGGAAATTAAATAATGGTGAAGTGCAGACTCTGCTTATTGTTCGTAATTTTTCCAAAGCAGGGAGAATCTGTCCTCAATGCCGGGCATTATCCGTTGATGAACTGCGCTGTTCATTATGTCAGAGAAAAACCGATCCAGTAGTTGATATTGTTGATGAGGCAGTAGAGGCAGCTATGGACAAAAAATGCCAGGTCAAACATATCCCTTCCCCATCAAAGCTTGACAGATATGGGAAAATAGGAGCATTTTTGAGATATAAAGCCTGAAAGAAGTGAACAGTGAAGAGTAAACAGTGAAAGATGAGAAGTAAGGGGGTATGTGGAAAGTCAAAGGTTAAAAGCGAAAGGTAAGAAGTGAAACAGTAAATAGTGATGCAAGCACCATTCTCCGAATGGTCCGCGATATAATTAAAACAGCCTGTAGAGCAAAGCGGGCCCTACTTGCAATTATTGTCAATAAGATTTACTTTATAAAAGAGGCAGGCTCTTATAGATATAACCAAAGGAGTTGAGTAAAAGTGAGAAAGATTTCTCTGATTTTTCTTGTTATTTTTTCTCTTATGTTTATTTATGGCCTGGCCAAAAACGACAGGAATGAACTTCCCCTTCGCTATAAAAAATGGCTGGATGAAGAGGTTATTTACATCATTTCGCCCATTGAGAAAGAAGTTTTTTTAAAGCTTAAAACTGACCGCGAAAGAGACCTCTTCATTCAAGCTTTCTGGAAGCACCGCGATCCTACCCCCGGCACGCCTGAGAACGAATTTAAGACTGAGCATTACAGCCGTATAAATTATGCCAACCATTTCTTTGGTAGGGGAACACCTAAACCTGGCTGGAAGACCGATCGGGGAAGGATGTATATAATTCTAGGGGAGCCAAATGACATTGAGAGATTCGAAGGTAAGAGTCAAACTTACCCGGCTGAAGTCTGGTTTTATCAGGGAAAAACAAAGTTGGGGCTTCCGCCTGGTTTTCATCTTGTTTTTTTCCAGAAGGGGGGGATAGGAGAATACATATTATATAGCCCTCTTAAAGATGGCCCCCAGGCCTTAATGACCTCTTATTATGGTGACCCCATGGATTATTTAGCAGCTTATCAGCAACTTCAGGAATTTGAACCTGACTTAGCTCAAGTGTCGTTGACTCTCATTCCTGGCGAGGAATCAGCTGCTTTTGGACACCCTTCCCTTTCCTCTGATCTCTTGATTCAGAAAGTGGAAACCGTTCCCATCAGACAAATAGAAGATAAATATGCCCAGAAGTTTCTGGCATATAAAGATGTAGTCGAAGTAGAATACAGTGCTAACTACATCGACAATAATTCTTTAATAAAAATTACCAGACAGCCCTCAGGCTTATACTTTGTCAATTATGCAATTGAACCAGAAACACTTTCCGTGACTGAATATCAAAGTAAATATTCGACCAATCTCAAGCTTAACGGCACCGTCACTGCTAAAGAAGGCAAAAGAATCTATCAGTTTGAAAAAAACATTGCCCTAAGCTTTAATCAAGAGCAGATGAAGGAAATAAGCCACCGCCCCCTCAGTATCTATGATATGTTTCCTTTAATTCCCGGCAGTTACAGATTATCCATTCTTCTCAAAAATGAGGTTTCCAAGGAATTTACTTCTTTGGAGAGGACTCTGGATATCCCTCAAGCTGGAAATTCTGTAGAAATGACCCCACTTATTATTGGATATAAAACAGTCGCCAAGCCTCGAAGTGATAACCGTCTCCGGCCTTTTCAGCTCGGTCATACTCAGCTTTATTTTCAAGCTAACCGAGTCTTTCTCAGGCAGGATAATATCATTGTGGCCTTTCAGCTTTACAACCTCAGCCCAGAGCTCCAGTCTAAAGGAAGATTGAAATACACTTTCTTCCGGGGAGAAGAGGAGTTTCGCTCAACTCCTAAGCCTGTTAGCCACTATCCTGAACTACCCAATATCGTCCAATCTTTTTCTCTTCAGGATTTTCCCCCTGCTCATTACAAGATTAAAGTTGCTTTTACTATTGATAACCAAGAGATTGTGACTGACAGCGAAGAGTTTGATATAACTTACAGTGAGTCGATAGCCCGACCATGGATATACTCCAAAGTTTTAGCTCCGGCTCAGGACCCCGTTTATTTTTACCTGATCGGCAGCCAGCTTTTTAACAGTGGCAGAATTGAGGAAGCCAAAGTTCAGCTTGAGAGAGCTTTCCAGCGTAAACCCGATTCAATTGAGTTTGCCCTTAATCTGGCTCGAGTCTATATGAGGCTGGGCGCTTATAAGCAAATTGAGAAAGTACTGCTTCCTTTTATTAAGCAACCCCAAACACCTTCTTATGAGGTGTTTTTTATTATGGGCAGAGCTTATCAGAGCCTGGGCCAGTTGACTAAAGCCGTAGATATCTTTAATCAGGCCATAACTCATTATGGTCTGAACATTCACCTCCTTAACGCGTTGGCAGAAAGTTATCTGCAATTAGGGAATAAAGAGGAAGCATTAACGGCTTGGCAGAAATCCCTTGACATAAATCCAAATCAGCCTCAAATAAGAAAGAATATTGAGGCTTTAAAGGAGAAAAAATGAGACTCCGATTTATTTTTAAAAAACAGGTAACGGCTGAGCCTGTCTACCCTCGGCTGGGGCTGTTTATGGTCATAGCTTTGGCTATAGTTATTCTTTTTTCTTCCTGCCATCTTTATAAATTGGAACAAAAATTAGATCCTGCTAATAAAGAGTTTTTATCCAAAGTAAGATATATCATCACCAAAAAAGAAAGGAAAATTTTTCTTGAGCTTCCAGACTCTGAAAAAGAAAAATTTAAAGAAGAATTTTGGAAAAAGCGCGATCCCGAACCCTCAACCGAAGAGAACGAATTTAAGATGGAATATTTTAACCGCATTGAAAGAGCTAACGAACTATTTATCAGTGAAGGCAGGCCAGGCTGGCTGACTGACAGAGGAAGGATCTACATTCTTTTTGGGCCGCCGACCGATAGGCTGACTTATCCTATGGGCGGTGATCCTTACAGTTACTGTCGCGAGATCTGGTACTACGGTAATTTCCCTATAGTTTTTGTTGATTCCACTTGTACAGGCACTTATCGTCTGGTGACCTATGACCTGACTCCTATTCGTTCTCTTAATCTAATGTATATGCACGAACTTAATTTAGCCCAGGCCAGAGCCCAGCAAACAATAAGAGAAAAAGAAGAGAAAGTCTTTGATTTTGACTGGAAAGTGAAAATAAGCAAGGTTGCAGAGGATAGAGTAGAAGGGACAGTTATCATTAATATTCCTTATGCCGGACTCTGGTTTACGGCTACAGAGGAAAAAAAGGGAAAGCTGTGGACAACCTTAGATCTTAGGCTGGAATTAAAAGATGCGGCCGGGACTTCTTATTGGGAATATGAACATGCTTATAAAATAGAAACAACCGAAACTTCCCTTAAAGAGGATAAGAAAGTAGTTTATACTATCGAAGTTCCTTTTGTTTTAAACAAGGAGTTGGACAGTCTCCGCCAGGGAAAAGGTAAGCTTTATGCTTCATTGAAAAACAGAACCGGCGGCGAAGAGATGAAAAAGTTTATGGAATTTCGACTTTAAAGCCAAAAGGTATTCCTTAGCAATCTTCTTAGCTTAACTTATATTTTAGAGCATCATTCTTAAGTTTTATTCTAGATTGTAAGCATTTTTAGAAAGGTGATTAGCGAAATTTGTTAAAAAATGAAACGAAGCCAGTGATTTTTTTAATGGATGCCCAAAAACGAGGCTGGGAATCTTGATAAAGGTAGAGTTAAATTGTTGCCTTTAAAAACTACTTTGGTCATTATTGATTATAATGGTTTTGGAAATGCCTTCCCTTTCCTTTCTTGGATTGGTTTTATAATGATTTTCCATTATAATAATAAAAAAGGAGATAGTGATGAGAAAAAGACAAAGACTTCTCTTCATTTTTTGTATTGTCTTATTTCTGGGCCTTATTTCCTGTGCTACTAAAAGGCTCGAGAAGCGCCTTGATCCGGTCAGTGAGGAATTTTTTGATAAAGTCCGCTACATTATCACCTCTGCTGAATCCAAAATTTTTCTGGAACTTCCTCCCTCTGCTCGGGCCAAGTTTATTGAGGATTTCTGGAAGCGGCGCGATCCTACTCCAGGAACTGAGAGGAATGAATACAAAGAGGCCTATTTCAACCGAGTTGAAGAAGCCAACCGCCTATTTAAGGGTGGCGGCCGAGCTGGCTGGCTGCAGGATAGAGGCCGAATTTACATTCTCTTTGGGCCGCCTGACGAACGTCAGACAAACCCTATGGGCGGCCGGCCAATTGATGCCTACGCTGATCCTACCCAGATGGTTGAGGGACGGCGCTATGCCTCAGGCGAAAAACCAACAGAAGTATGGGTTTATTACAATTTGTTTTCATCCTTACAGAGACCTCATGCCGTAAGGATTGTATTTGTTGATACTTATGGAACAGGCGATTATAAATTGGCCACTAATATTGAAGAAGTTATTCCTGGAGGGATAGGAGCTGAGAATATGTTCGGCCCCAATCTGGCCTTCACCCATGAGCTCAACAAAGAAGAGGCAGCTAGACAGAAACTTCATCTCCAGAGAGCGTTATTTGATTTCTCTTGGGAATTTTTGAAGAAAAAGAATAAAGAGCTGGGAAGTAACCTTACTCTTCATCTTGGGTTACCTTATAGTAAAATGCTTTTTATCAAGCGAGACCGCAGGCTGAGAACTGTTTTGAATGTGGAAATTCAAATTAAAGATGCTTCAGATAAAATAGTCTGGCAGCATAAGGATGAATATAAGGTTGATTTGAGAGAGGAATTTATAAAGGAGAATCAGCAAGGAACATGGGAGGTTGACATCCCAGTTACTAAATGGCTCAATAGAGGAGATTATTCTGTTTACATAAAGTTAACAAACAGCAGTGGTGACCAGAAAGTTGAAAAACTTCTTCCTCTTAAAATATAATGTAAAAGGAGGATAAAATGAAACTAGGATCCAAGAATAAATTCTTAACCAGCCCCCCACTTTGTTTTATAAAATCTTACTTTTTACTTTTTACTTTTTACTTTTTACTCATCATCTTCTTCGTCTGGACAGCCCCTCTTTCTTTCTCCCAGGAACACTTGGGAAAGGGCCGGATCAGCGGTGTTGTTGTTGATGACCAAGGAAAACCGATCGAGGGAGTTCTGATTACGGTTGAAAGCATGAAATACAAAACCAAACTCAAGGGCTATTCTGATAAAAAAGGTCATTTTGCAGTGGCCGGCATGGGAACAGGTTATTGGCGGATAACGGCCACCAAAAAAGGCTATAACAGTTCTTATATTGATATGAATATACGCCAGTTAAGAAGAAACCCCCCTATTACCTTCACTTTAAAGAAAATGACCGGCTATGCAGCCCTTATGACCGATGAAGATTCCTTCAAAATGTTCGATAAAGGCAACCTGCTCATTAAAGAAGAGAAATATGATGAAGCTTTAGGGGTTTTCAATGAATTCCTGGAAAAATACCCGGAAATCTACCAGGTTCATCTTAATATCGGTACCTGCTATCTCAAAAAGGGAGAGCTGGATAAAGCTGAAGCTGAGTTTAAATTAGTCCTGGATAAAACTCTGGCCACTTATGGCGATTATAAAAAAGATCCTCAGACTTCGCTGCGGGCTATGACCGGCTTGGGAGAGCTTTATATCCAGAAAGAAGATTTTGATACAGCCACTAAGCACTTTGCTCAGGCTCTGGAGATTTCGCCTGAGGATGAAGTGGCTGCTTACAATGTGGGTGAGGTCTTTTTCTCCCACCAAAAAATTGATGAAGCCATTAAATATTTTGAATTAGCTATCAAGATTAAAAAGGATTGGTCTAAGCCTTATCTAAAATTAGGATATGTCTATCTTAACAAAGGGGATTTTAATAAATCGCTGGAGTTTTTCAATAAATTTGTGGAGATGGATCCCGATAATCCTGAAGTTCCTAAAGTAAAGAACATGATTGCCACTATCGAAAAGATGAAGAAATAGCTCTTAAATTCAGTTAATAAAGCCAACAGTTTAAATTGAAAAAGTACTCTCCTTCTTCGTATATAAAGTTTAATTAAAAACTGACAATGAAGCTTAATCTGAATATTCTAACACCGGAAAGAGAAGTAATCTTTTTATAATAAGGATTTAGAACGCGTATGCCCTGAGCAGTATTTTCATCATCGGGAAACCAATAGCCCCCATCATTTTGATTAATAGAGCGGTATTTGTTTCCAAGAGCGTTAATAATATCAACAAATGCACTTAATTTCCCAAATCTGCTCAATATGAGTTCTTTTTCAATTCTTATGTCAAGATTGTCATAAGCCTTTTTTCTTCTTATGCCAGGTGTTTCAAGAAAAACATTCACCAAAGATCTGAAGGCGTTTTTTTGCTGAGTCCATGATTCTGAAGGTACAATTGCAACTCTTCTTGCCCAAGGAATGCCGCTCATATGGTAGTAATAGAGGCTAAAGAAAAAGTTGTAAGGAAATCTGTATGTTCCCATCAACTTTATAACTAAAGGCCTGTCAATATCTAACCTCGAATTCTCCGGGAGATTAATAAAATAATTAGGACTGTCTGCTGCATTAGTATATCCTGAACTGGCCTCATAATTTAATCCAATATTGCCGGTTGCTTTACTGAAGACTAAAGAACCATTTAGTTGCCAATTATTAGACATTCGTTTTTTAAACGTTATTTCTAATGCTTGATAGTTTCTTTTTAATTGAGGAACATTTTTAACTCGATAGAAAAAATAAGGCGCATTTTTAGACAAAAAATAAACGGTGACTGGAATATCTAGGTAATCATCAACCCCAGGTACGATAGTAGAGAAGGGGATCCACCATTTTTCTTGATCTTGGCTGATAAGATAAAAATCTTGGTCGATGTCAGGAGCATAACGTACATTTTCAAAGATATTTCTATTAACTTTATAGATGTAATTTATTCTGAAAGTAAAATCTAGGGATATTTCTTGCTGGAGTCCAATTGTAAATTCGTTGGTAAAAGGCGAGCTGATATCAGAGTCTACTCTCTTTTTATTATAATCAGGTTCATAAAATCGGTAGTCTTCAGGAAATAATTCATAAGTATCATTAATATCTACATTTCCGTTCATGTTTTCATCATACCAGAAAAATCGGTGGAATCGACCGGAATAAAAGGGATTTAAGGGAGATAAATACTGGAGCTTCAAATATTCTGAGTAACGAGAAAAAGATGCTTTTAATAAAGTTTTTCCTTTGCCAAAGATGTCAAATATTAAACCTAGACGTGGCGACCAAGAATTCCAAGTCATCAGGTTTTTCCATTTTGGTATTTCATTATCAGCAAAAGGATTGAGACCAATTATTGGCTCAATTAGTTCTTGGCCTATTTTCAGCGAAACAGGATTCCCACTTTCATTTTTAATAAAACTCGGTTGGAAGGAAGTGCTTCGGTCGAATCTGATGCCTAAGTTAAAGGTTAAATTTTCAGCAAATGTAATTGAATCTTGAATAAAGAAACCTAATCTTCTGAGCTCGTCTTTTTGTCCTAATTCACCTTCATTTCTGCTTAACGTGTAAAAATTTATTTTTCCTTTGCCCACTAATTTGCCTGTTGTAGGAGATTCATGGAATCCGAAATAATAAGGACTTCTGTAGTAATAATTTAATGTCAGATTATCTTCCTTCCAGGCTGTCTGTTCTCCATAAATATATTCGTATTCTCCGCCTACTTTAAGCTCATGATGCCCACTTAAGAAGTCGTCTTGAAACCGAGTTAAGGAAACAGTGGCCTCATATCTATTTTTAAGCTGGATTTCGTTAAACTCGGCACTTCCCCAATGATATCCTGTGCCCTCATCGTAGTATTTTGGGCTCATTATAACTTGGCCATTTAGAAGCAAAGGAAGTTTATTGTGGAAGTAGCCAGCTTTCAGATCGACAAAAGTTTCTTGATTGATAACATAATTCAGGTGTCCATTTCCTATATAAATCTTTCCGTGGTTCCAGATCCGGGTGGCTTCTGAAGAGACATTCCAAGAAAGATTAGGTGCGTAAGTTGGTTGATAGCGGTCAGAATAATAAAACATACCAGCAATCTTGAATTTAGGAGTGACTCTGCTTGTTAGTTTGAAAAATCCCATCTTTTCTTTGTTGATCCAATCAAATTCTTCATGCCTTATTCCTTGAGGGTCTGTCCAAGGAATGAATGCTGTTGTACGAGACTGAAAGATTAAGCGGGAGTTGTGAAAAAACCACAGTCTATCCTCTAAAAGTGGTCCTCCTAGTGATAAAGAAATATCCCATAAGCTTTTATCCATAGTTGGGAGAGAGCTTTCCCTAGCATTTAATCCTTTTTTAGGCCACAAAGTGTTTGTTAATTTATCGTTCGAATAATATAAAAGTGCTTTTCCGCTAAATTTGTTCCCACCTGATTTAGTAACAGTGTTGATATAAGTACTTCCATTATTGCCAATTTCTGCTGGGAGAGCTGCGGTTTCTACTTCTATTTCAGCCATAATATCAAAATTTATGTTTGCTTGAAGATACATTTGTATGGGATCGTTTACTTTTATTCCATCTAATGCATAAATGTTTGATGTTATGGTTGATCCATGAGAAGTGGATGTTTGTCGGTAGAAAGTTCCTTCTGAAATTATGCCCGCTACTGAGCTAACAATATCATGTAAGTTTCTAGAAAAAGGTATATATGCCAATAAATTTTCTTCCCTAATTGAGGCTGTTTTTACAGACTCTCTATCTATCATGGGGGAGGGTAATCTAGCCGTTATTTCTTCTTCGATTGTAGACATCTCCATAGTTATGGGGATATAAATGGTCATCCCTGCTTGGATTATGACATCTTCTATTTTAATTGTTTTGAAACCTGGCATTTCAACAATGATTTTATATCGACCAGGAGGTAAATCGTAGAATTTGAACCTTCCTGTCTTGGCAGTGACATAAGTCCGAATTCCCAATATAGATGGTGAAGAAAGATAAATAAAAGCACCAGGCAAGGCAAAATTCTCTAAATCAGTGATTTTTCCTTTGAGTGATCCAGTTTGTGTTTGGGCAGAAACAAATGTGGAACATGCAAGGGGGAGATATATGATTATGATCAAGAAGATCTTAAATAATTTTTGTCCCATTTTTATTCCTCCTCGAATTATCTTGGTTATTCAATTTCATTTCATATATGGAGTTTGTTATAGCCTACAGAGTAAGATTTATGGTTTGTCTATTTCTTTTGAATAAGAGTTTCCTATACATTTTTGAAATCGAATTATTTTTGGTAGAATAAAAATGTTAACAATTATAAATGCTTTTTACAAGTTTATTTGAATTGTTCTTTTCCATGTTGAGGAGACTGTTTTTATATAAATTTCTTAAAAATCTGGCTTTATGTCTTTCATTAAAAGTGAATTGTCGAGGATAATAATTTATTTTATCTTTACAGAATTCAAGTGAGGATAACCTTTTTTATCTTATTTTTGGCAGTTACAAGCTAATTTTTGTTTTTCGAATGGACTAACTTAAGAACTCATGAAATAGCATATAAAAAATTGATCATAAATAACGCATTAAAGATAGCGGTTTCGTAGCCAAGATGCTTTGTTTCATTTATACTTAATACCTGTTCCCAGTTAAGTATGTTCAAATTAATAAGCTGCTTATTCACCAGGAAAAATCAAGCGTGAAAAATATGTCGCACTGACAAAATAAGCCCTTTTTCCTATAAATAACTGTTTTTAAATGTAGTTCAGTGCTCATAAACTTTTGTCTTAGAAACTTGTGTCATGAGTTCTGAACTTATTTATTTTCACATGAATTTTTTCTCCTGACCAAAAAGTAATGGTATGTTTGCGAGGATCAAACGCAATAAGTATGCAGAAGATATAAGGGGATATCTGCAAATTGTGGATACCATCAGAAAAGGAAAACACATCAGAAAAAGCCTTATTTTATATCAAAGAGAGAGTTTTTACCATTTGGAGAGCCATCGTTCAGATTGCAAGAAGGCGTAGTTGGGGTTGTGATTAGCAGAGAAGAGATTCCTTTGGCCTGTGAGTTTTAGTCTAGCTGGCTTAAAGATTATACCTAAAAGATATTCACCTAATAAAATCCCTTTTGTTTATGGCCGGCTCTTGCAGGACGTGAAATTTGACCTTTTCTGCCAGGCTGATGAGAAACATTTTTTCCAATGATATTTATGGGGAGAATAAGATCTGATATTCATATTGCGTTTGAATTTTATAGTTTAGATCTGAAGATCTGTTGTCTCCGCAGATTGTATTATAGTAGATTGAGTGTCCGTTATCCTTAACGGATCGCTTAATTAGATTGCAGACCGATCTGGGACCGAAAGCTCATTCAAATGAATCATATTTTTGACAATATTATTTTCTTATAATATAAATTTTTCTCAAAAGAACGAATAAAAAGTTAATCGAGAAACAATTTTAATTGTGAAATAAAGGCCCATAAGAGAAT
>Ga0190349_1000007_pt1 | contig 93167 bp, 85 predicted proteins | sample 48721378_MG_FD_179798 | JGI IMG/M metagenome (GOLD analysis project Ga0190349, IMG submission 179798) | Hydrothermal vent microbial mat bacterial communities from Southern Trench, Guaymas Basin, Mexico - 4872-13-7-8_MG | ecosystem: Environmental > Aquatic > Marine > Hydrothermal vents >...
CCAAGTCGTCTGAGCGCTTGATAGAACTGCTCGGCATTGATGATGGGCACATTCCAATCCTTCTCCCCCCCGACAAAGAGGGTTGGAGTGGTCACGTTCTCCACATAGTAAAAAGGCGAGAGCCTCTCCCAATTTTCTCGATTCTCCTCCTTCCAGGGAAGGCCTAATTCATTCTCCCACCAGCGCTGATACTGGTCGTGGCCATAATTGCTCACATACAGGGCAGTGCCAGCACCAGAGATAGCGGCCTTGAATCGGTCAGTCTTGACGATGACCAAGTTAGTCAGCTCGCCTCCGTACGACCATCCGCCTACCCCCAGCCGATCGGGATCTGCATAACCTTGTTCAATTACATAGTCAACGGCGGCCATGACGTCTTCGAATTCTTTATCCCCCTTTGATTTCACGAGGGCCAAGGAAAAATCCTGGCCGTAGCCTGAAGAACCACGCGGGTTGGGCAGGACGACCACATAGCCGTGGGCGGCGAAAAGCTGGGCTGAGAAATTGAAACCATAATCGTATTGGGCGACTGGTCCGCCATGGAGGCGAAGCAAAGTTGGGTAGCGAAAGCTCGGATCGAAGCCCGGCGGTTTAACTACAAAGGCTTCAATTTCGGTTCCATCCTTGCTTTTGAAACGGATCTCCTCCACGGCTCCAAGCCGAACCTCAGAAAGAAGCTTCTGGTTAACGTGGGAGAGTTGCTTTAACTTACCTTTAGCGTAGATAAACACTTCAGGAGGCAGATGGGGCTCGGTAATGAGGGCAGTAATCATCCCTCCCTTACCTATTTCGAAATCGTAGACACCCGTAGAGCCGGTAATTAACCGTTCCACCTTGCCTCCTCCCACCGGAATCCGGGCCAGTTGATACTCACCACTGTCTTCTAACACGAAGTAAATCGATTTTCCGTCCAGGGAGAAACGGGGATTTGATATATGGCGGTCAAGCTTCTTGGTAAGCACCTTGGGTTCTCCACCCTTAAAAGGTATTACAGCAAGGTGAGGAGTAGCGTAAACAAAAGCTTCGGGATCGGTAACTGAAATGTAAGCGATGTACTTACCGTCTGGACTCCAGGTGGGAGAGCTGTCAGAGCCAGGATTCTTGGTCACCTGGAGCATCGTTTTTCCCTTGTCAGGATTGTCAGCGGCCACCACCCATATGTCGGTGTTATAATTACTATCAGGTTCCTCAGTCCGATTACTGACGAAGGCGACAAATTTACCATCCGGTGACCAGGCCGGTTCTCTGTCATCGAAATCGCCAGATGTGATTTGAGTCACCTTTTTAGATTTAATATCGAAGACGTAGAGATGACTCCGACGATGATCTAGATAGCCGACGTAATCCCGCTTGAACTGAAGACGATCGATCACCCAGGGTTTAGGTGTTTTCTTCTTGTCTTTTTTGCCTTCTAAGTCTTCGGGCTTGGGATCCTTAATGGTCAACAGTAACTTGCTGCTGTCCGGAGACCACTCGTAGGATTGCACTCCCTGGGGGATGCCGGTGAGTTGGACGGCATCTCCGCCCTTTCTGAATAGCGTCCAGACTTGGGTTTTACCATTGCCCCGGGCAGAGAGAAAAGACAAATATTTGCCGTCAGGGCTCCACCGCGGCCGCCAGGCGGAAGTACCTGTGGCGGTCATCGGTATCGCTTCACCACCTTCGACCGGTACCATCCAGATGCGGCTCTGGCTCTCGTCTTTCTCAAGGTCCATAGTGGAAATGACGAAAGCAATCCACTTGCCTTCGGGACTGAGCTGTGGATCGGAAAGGTGCTGAATTCGGAAATAATCATCCACGGTCAGGTTGCGGCGGTTATCGCCTCCTTGCCCAAGGGCAATCACCCCAGCCAATCCCAGGAGAAGAACTAAACTTAGAAAATGACTCACCCTTTTCTTCATATCCACCTCACTTTTTCATCTATTTTTTAGTTTATAAGCAATACAGCCAATAAAGCCAAGAATGGCCATTTAAATGCACCGCCCTTTTCTTTTGTGCTTAAAAAACAATCTTTTGCTTAAATTCTGAGAGGAAAAACTTAGCAAATTCATCTGAGTTTCTAATGGTATCCTCTCCACTCCAATTAGGGCTGCCAATATTATCTCTAATCGCCTTTTATGTTACTGTATGGCAGAAATCGTACCGCTTGTTCTTTATAGTATGTATATTAATGAATATTGCCTTGTCAACAACTTTGAAGTTAGTTCCTTGCCGAATATAATAAATATAATAAATAAATAAGATTAGAAAAATTAGCATTTTGTTTATATTATTATTCAGAATTGTTTAATAAAACCAAATTAATTTAGAAGAGAGACCCTATGTTTTCATTTAAGAAAATCATCTTTTTGTTAATTGCAAGGCCGCCATAACAATAGAACAGGCTTATCAACATGAACTCGAAAATTTAAAGACTATCCAGTTAATAGCTGAAGATGATAAAAATGCCCTCAGTAGGATTCAAATCGAGTCAGCTAATCTTATTAATGAAATGAAGGCTTCGCTAAAATCCCTTAACAAGATGTATAAATTTTTGTGTAGAGAGCATAGTATTAAACCTCAGAAACTGAGATTAACTCCAGAGGAAGAAAAGATGAAGAGGCTAATTCCCACCAAAAAAGCAAAAGGCATGGTGGCTCAGATGGAGTTAGATATGGACCCCGATCTTCCCCAATCTCATGAGATTTTTAAATATCCGTTTGCTGCTTGGGAATTGGCCAATTTCATAGATGGTAAGAGAACTATGCTCGAGATAGCCCAAGCAGTGCTGGCTGAATGTGGTGATCCTCTGCCCGAAAAATCGGCAGAATTTTTCTATAATCTTGCGAAAAAAGAGGTGATTGAGCTTAAGAAGAAATAACCAATCACTCTCTCACGGCATTAACAAAATCCGCCAGCAGACCGTAAGCGGTCGTCCGGGGGCCGAGGTCTTCCTCAATGAAGGATAATTTCCCCAGCACATCTGATTCGAACTGGACGATGGTTGTCGTCCCGTTGATGTTGTAGAGTATTGAATTCGAACTAACCAATTCCGGAGAAACTCTAGCTTTGATTTTCTCGCCTTCTTTCCAGGCATGGGCCACAAGCTTATAGCGTTTACCCTCTGCCTTCGCTTTCGCGATCATCTCGGGAGTGATGCTTCGAATCCCAGTCCGCTCAACCATATCGGGCGTAAAGGGGTGGTCCATCAGCACCGTAATCAAAGCCGCCACCTTGACGGCTGCATCCCAGCCATCAATGTCTCCACTGGGATCAGTCTCAGCAATGCCGATCTCTTGAGAATATCTGACCGCCTCATCAAAGCTGTCACCTGCTTCCAGGCGAGACAGAACCAGGTTGGTAGTGGCATTCAGTATGCCCCAGATGGAAGTCAGCCCCATGACTGGTAATTGGCGGAAGGAGGAGAATATTGGCACTCCGTCCATAACCGTCGATTCAAAAAAGAATTTAACACCATGCTCGGCAGCTAAGGCTTGAAGGTAGGAGTAGCCGTGGACCACAGTACCTTTGTTGGCGGTGATGGCCTGCATGTTATTCTTCAGGGCAGTCTCGATATAAGAGATAGCGGGCTGGCCATCATTGTAGTTGACAGGCGTGTTCTCGAACATTACATCGGCACCGCTGGCTCTAATCAATTCGAGATTGTCTAGGGGTGCTGCCGAGGGCGAGAGTTCATCCAGCGAGTGGCCAAATTCCATGATCGCCAGCGCCTTTTCCAGGTCAAGCCCATCAGGATTTAACGCCCGTCCGTGAGTGCGGGTAGCCACGGCCGTAACTAAAAAGCGGATTGAGTAGCGTTGCTCAAGTTCTGAGCGTTTTTCAAGGAGCAGGCGGGCCAGCGCCTGTCCTACATTGCCAAAACCAAGGAGCAATAATTTAAATGTTTTCATTAGAACCTCTTAACTTATTATATTTTATGTATGTTAATAAATCGAAACACAGAAATTCGAAACGTAGGGGATTAAATATTTTGTTTTCACTGGCCCCAGCAACCAGTTGATTTATAGCTAGGCAATGAGGCGCTTGAACAGTTCTAAAGGAATGTTGCGGCCACAAACAACGGCGACCACTTTTTTTCCTTTGAAGTAATCTTTTCGTTGGAGAAGACCGCCAACACTCAACGCCCCTGACCCTTCGGCCACCAAACGATGTTGCTCGAACAGAAGACGGATAGCGGCCGCAATTTCTTCTTCACTGAGCAGTATAATCTCTTCCACATAACGCAGGCACAAATCGAGAGTAATAGTGTCTAGGTCCACTCCGCCAGCGCAGGTATCAGCCAAGGTTGGGTAGGTTTCTATCTCCACCATTTTTTTGGCCCGCATTGATTCATACATCACTGGGGAGTTTTTAGGAGAAACGCCAAAAGCTTTTATTTTTGGGTTGTAGGATTTTAGCCACCCTGCCGAGCCGGTAAGTAATCCTCCTGCTCCACAGGCAAAAAGGGCTGCCTCCACGTCGGGAAGTTGCTGGGAGATTTCATACCCGCAAGTTCCTTGTCCGCCGACCACTACGGGGTCGTTGTAAGGTGAGACGTAGATCATACCTTTTTCTTCGGCAACCCGCCGCGCTTCCTTCTCTGCATCCCAGGCTAGTTCACCATGGATGACCAGGTCCAAGCCATGGGCTTTCAATAATTCCAGGCGTGCCGGATCAATATCCTTGGCGACATAAATGGTGGCTCGTCGATTTCGAATGCGCATAGCCTCGGCTACGGCCAAGGCGTAGTTTCCTGTCGAGGCTGTAACTACCCCTTTGTCCAATTCCTCTTCGGAAAGGGAGAGGATCTTGTTAAGAGCGCCCCGGAACTTAAATGAACCCGTTCTCTGCATCGAGTCTAACTTGAGCCACACTTCCCCCTCAATTTCTTCACTGAGATACCGAGAGTATTCAAGCGGCGTCGGCAGTAGGTATTCCTTGCATCTCTCGTGTGCTTCCCGCACTAGCTGAGGCACATCGAGTTGCAAGTTGTTTCCAGCTGTCATGGCAGGTCTCCTAACTGTCTAGCCTTGGGTGTCCTTATGCCAGGGGGACACTCCTCTAGGCGATAATCTAACCTTCATCTTACTACTAACCACGATTTCCTATCAAGTTATTTATCAAAAAGGCTAAAATAACCCCCTAAAGAATAAACTCTTTCGATGTCCAAATGGCCATCGGATCTTTACTGAGGGAGTTTATCAAGGTCTAAAATCCATTTTTTTGAATGGACTTAGGCCCTAATTAAATCTATAGTAATATACTAATTGGTGAATTATTCTAAAAAAGTGGTTAGCTATAAGAATTAACCTTGATCGGCAGGGGAAGCGTTTCTGCGGATCATGAAAGGATGCATCCATGATTGATTTTGCCTTGACGTTGCGTGACCTCTACTTGGCTCAGGCAAGGATCGCCCCTCTTGTGCGCAAGATTCCCCTTGTTTCATCCCCGGCCCTGGCCAAATTGAGCGGAAGCGAAATCACCCTCAAGCTCGAGAACCTGCAGGAGACCGGCTCTTTCAAACCGCGAGGAGCCGCCAATAAAATCTTATCCTTGAATCCCGAGGTGCGAGAGAGGGGGATCATTACCGTCTCCAGTGGCAATCACGGCCGGGCAGTGGCCTATGTGGCACACCGCCTCGGGCTGCGGGCGCTTGTTTTTCTGGCCGATAATGTTCCAGCCAACAAGCTCAACGCCATCCAGAAACTCGGGGCTGAAGTAATTGTCCAGGGCAAAACTTACGAGGAGGCGAGTGAAGAGGCCTACCGCTTAATGGCCAAAGAAGGGCTGGAGATGATTCATCCTTATAACGATCCAGCCGTCATTGCTGGACAAGGAACCATCGGATTGGAGCTGCTGGATGAATTTCCAGCGCTGGATACCGTCATCGTCCCCTTGTCCGGTGGTGGTCTGTTGGGTGGTATCGCTTTTGCCCTCAAGTCGGCTGACCCTGGAATCCATGTGGTTGGTGTCTCCATGGAGCGGGGCCCAGCTATGGTGGAAAGCCTTCGGGCCGGCCGGGTAGTCGAAATTGTGGAGGAACCCACGCTGGCCGACGCCCTCGCCGGCAACATCCATCCCTGTGATTATACTTTTCCCCTAGTTCAGAAAACCATCGACGCGACAGTCCTAGTCTCTGAAGAAGAGATTGCCTCCGCTATGAATTTTGCTCTAGAGGAACATCACCTGGTGGTTGAAGGCGGGGGGGCAGTGGCTCTCGCTGCCTTAATATCTGGAAAAGTTAAGCACCTGGGAAAGCACGTTGCGGTAGTCGTCAGCGGAGGAAATGTTGATATGAGCGTTTTGCTGAAGGTTGCCCGGGAACATCCGAGCGGCCGCTGAAAAAGCACCTTGAGGTAATTTAACCAAGAAAGAAGCCACTCACTCGGCGCTAAGTAGAATAAAAAATAATCGGGTTGTCAGCCCGAACGAAAGACCACAATCCAACTCCAAGCATCACAAATACCGATCCATTCACCAACTCCGGCACTCAGGAGAAAAATGAGCTTGACCAACGAATCCTACAAAAAGCTGATAAAAGCTGGCCTGTCAATCAGCATGAAAGTTCCTTGTTATAAACAAATAATGTCGCAATACCCCCGGTGTGCAAGAAGATAACAGTGTCCTTAGAGCAGAATTTGCCCTTGCCTATTAAGTCAATGAGTCCAGCCATGGCCTTCCCTGTGTAAACCGGATCCAACAGAATTCCCTCCGTCCGAGCCACCAACTTAATGGCTTCGATGCATTCCTTTGTTGGTATTCCATAACTCTCGCCAATGTAGTCATAGTAAATCGTTAGCTCTTCGGGGTTAAAGATCAGATCTGCTTCCAAAAGCCTGGCATCTCGTTAGCTCTGTCTGCGGTCCTGCCCTGGGCCACCTCCGATCTATCAAGGCAAACAAACATCCGCTTGGAAATGCGGAGGCCCAAGTCCCATTTCAGGGCTTACAACAGCCAGAACTGTCCTGGAAAGGATAAATCCCGTATAGCCAATAAACATGCAACCAAGGGTAATGATTTCCCAACGTGTTCTTTTTTGGGCTAACTCACTCATTGTCATCATTCTACCAAGGCCAGGTCCCTTTGGTTTTTTTACAGCGGTCGTGGACCAAAGTGCCCAGCTTAAGAGGGCCATCCCTGGCAAGAAGGCTTTCTCATGAATATCCGATCAATACAGCCACAGCCATGGCCACCGAGCCCACGATCCAAATCTTCACCATTAAGGGAATGATGAAGCGCAGCCAACGATCGTATGGCACTCCCGCTATAGCGAGGGCTCCCACGATCACGGCTTGGGTGGGAACTAGAATATTGCTGAATCCGTCCCCGAACTGGTAGGCTAGTACGGCCACCTGCCGGCTCACCCCTACCAGGTCTGCCAAGGGTGCCATTATCGGCATGGTGACAAAAGCCTGACCACTTCCCGAGGGGATGAAGAAGTTGGCCAGGCTCTGAACAAAGAACATCCCCACGGCGGAAAGGGCCCCCGGAAGTTGCTGAAGGGGGAGGCTGATGCTATAGACCATTGTGTCTACTATCCCGCCCTCGTTCAACAGGACCTGGATCGCCCGGGCTACGCCAATCAGTAAGGCAGTACTGGTCAGACTCGCTGCGCCTTGGCCAAACTCTACCGCTGTGCGGTTTGGGCTCATGCGGGCGATGATGGCCATAACCAGGGTGAGACCAACAAAGAGTCCTTGCATCTCGACCAGAGACCAGTGCCACTTGCTCAACCCGTAGATCAGAACCACCAGAGAAAGGCCAACCGCAGTCAAGATCAGCTTGTGCGTGGTGGTCATTGGGGAATGATTTTGTTGAGTCTTTCCATCTGGGCCACTGGAGATCGACATCCCTTCCGGCATGCTCACCCCAGCCACCAGGCTTGCTGCTGGATCTTGGCCCACCTTCTTGGCATATGACCAGACATGGTAAATGCCAATGGGCAGAAAAATGGCCAAGAGCACCAGGCGGTACCAGAGCCCTGAGGAAGGTTGGAGCTCGGCTATGTTTTGGGCGATAATAATGGTAAAGGGATTTATGATGGCCGCCCCGTACCCAATGCCGTACCCAACCATTATGATGGCCACGGCGGTGATCCTGTCGTATCCAAGGGCGAGAGCCAGAATGATGAGCACAGGGATAAAAGGAAAATACTCCTCACCGAATCCAATGGTACTCGACCCAACAGTGAACAGGGCCGTTCCGCCCGCCACCAACCAGAAGGGTCGATGACCCAAGCGCCTGAGGAGGGCTCCCAAAGCAGCATCCACAGCTCCTGTAGCCCGAAAAACAGCAAATGCCCCCCCGATGATAAAGACAAAGAAGATGATCTCATGTGCTCCGCTGAAACCCTTGGGAATAGCCGTCAGGCATGCCCAGGGCGATAAGACCGGAGCACCGGTGGAAAACTGGAAGCTACCGGGAACCACCTGGAGTTGTCCGTTGGCCTTCTCCACCCGTTGGAACGAGCCAGCGGGAATCAAATATGTTAAGATCTGAGCCAAGATTACCATCCCAAAAAGGATAACTAGAGTGTGAGGAACCTTTAATTTTCTTTTTTTCATAATTTCCTTTTTTTCATATTAGAATCTTTCTTTTCACCCTTGTGTCCATTTTTAAAGAAGAACAGCGGCAATAGTTCCCAGCTCATTAGGAACCGGAAGGTGAGCGTTTCACGTACTTATCAAACCAGTCCAGAAAGCGCTCGAGCAGGTCTTTTTGATAGATAGGCCGATCGATGCCGTGGTGGGCATTGGGGTAAACTACGAGCTGGGTTTCGCGCCCTAAGTGTTTCATTGCCTGGTACATCTGCTCAGAGTGGATGACGGGCTGGTTCCAGTCCTTCTCGGCGCCAATGAAGAGCGTCGGCGTCGTGATGTTCTCGACGTACATGAACGGAGAGATTCTGTCCCAGAGATCGCGATTTTTCCACGGCGGACCGAGCTCCGTATGCCACCACAGATAGTACTGATCGTGACCGTAAGTGGAGGTATACCATCCAACGCTGGCGCCACTGATAGCACCTGCGAATCGATCCGTCTTGGCAATCACGAAGTTCGTCAGCGTCCCGGCAGACGACCAGCCCCCAATTCCGAGCCGATCGGGGTCGGCGTAGCCCAGCTTCACGACATAGTCAGTGGCCACGAGCACATCTTCGACATCCTTTGTGCCATATGCTTTGTTGAGGGCAAGTGCAAATTCGAGCCCCCGGCCACCTGATCCTCGAACATTCGGCATCACCACGACATAGCCATTGGCAGCAAACAGCTGGACCCGGAAATTAAAACCATAGTCGTACTGGGATTCCTGCCCGCCGTGAAGCCAAAGTATGGTTGGGTAACGGCGTTTCGGATCGAAGGATCTCGGCTTGTAAATGAAAGCCTGGATCTCGGTTCCGTCGAGGGTGGGGAATCGCACCTCCTCGACATCCGACAGCCAGACTGAATTCAACAGTTCACTGTTGACGTCGGTGAGGCGGCGTGGCTGCTCAGAACCAGCCGGAGGATTCGCATCGAGGATAAACAGATCTCCCGGCAGACACGGCTTACTGATGGCGATAACGACATTGCCGTCAGGCGCTACCGCAATCTCTTCTACCCGGACGTGTCCTGTAATCAACCGGCTAAGCTCCCCATCTGCGACAGACACAGCAGCCAGTTGAACTTGCCCGTCATCCTCAAGCATGAAGTAAATCTGGCTTCCATCCGGTGAAAAAATCGGGTCCCAGGCTTTGCGGTCGAGTGCCTCCGTGGTGAGAAGCACGGGCTTGTCCTCTCCAATACGAATGATCGCGACTTTAGTCTGCAGGTAATCCGCGGGGATGTCGGTCCGGTCCGTGTAGGTCGTGAGGTAGGCGATTCTCTCGCCATCGGGGTGCCAGGTCGGCGAGTCGTCGGTCCAAGGGTTCGTGGTTACCCGGATTGGCTCCTGTTGGTCGTGGGGGATGTTGGGCTTCACCAGCCAGATGTCGGTGTTGTAATTAGCGTCGGGCTCCTCTGTACGGTTGCTGGTGAAAGCGATGAGGCTTCCATCCGGAGACCAGGCCGGATCGTAATCATCGTAGTCGCCAGAAGTAATCTGGAGGATGACCTTCGTCTCCATATCAAAGACATAAAGATGGGAGCGCAGACGATTCAGATAACCCGCATAGTCCTCTTTGAAATGTAACCGGTCGATGACCCAGGGCCCGGGGACTTTGGTCTCTGGTTCTGGGTCACGGATCAGGAGCACGAGTCGTTTCCCGTCGGGCGACCACTCGTAAGACTCGACGCCCTGCTTGACATCGGTGAGCTGAACGCCCTCCCCCCCACGCATATCCAGCCTGAAGACTTGAACTCCATCTTTCGCATTGCGATCTGAGAGGAAAGCCAGATACTTGCCATCCGGGCTCCACCGGGGCCGCCAGGCAGAGCTGCCCTTGGCTGTCATGGGAATCGGCTCGCCGCCAGCGGTCGGGACCACCCACACTCGCGTTTCGGACCGGTCATTCTTAAGGTCTTTTGTATTGAGCGTGTAAGCGACCCAGGCACCGTCGGGACTGACGCGCGGGCTGCCCACATTCTTCAGGGCAAAGTAGTCATTAACCTGGAGGCAACGTAGCCCTTCGGCCTTCTGGGCCAAGACCCGGGCCCCCGAACCCACGCCTACCAAAAAGGCCATTATGACTACCACTAACCCTATGTCTTTCACCTTTTGTTTCATTTAGCTATCCTCCTCTCTTGTTTGCCTCACTCTTTTATCTATCGATATCGACAAAATTGATAAAGCAAACAGACGATAACCGGGCCAGGTAAACTTGATGAACGAAAGTGTTTCAGAGCAACTTAACTCTCTATTTATGGTGACGGGTAACCTAGCCTCGTTCATGTTCTTTAGTTACCTATTTCTTCTTCAGCGGGGAAGCAGAGGCGTCACTTCTTTCTCAATGACCTGGTTCAATCGCTTCCGTTGGTCCTTGAAGTGTTCTGAGAGATCTTTGAAAACCGCGTCCATCGATATGATCTAAACTCATATCGGGGGAAACTCTCTGGTGACCAGGACTGTTCAGTCTGCTGGGGGGGTCAACTCGATGTATAGGCCAGCTGAATCAGCCGTATTCTGGACGTTGGGATTTGGTTTTTCTGTTGATGATGATTTGCCCTCAATTTATCAAATTTCCACCCTCTAATTAATTCTTCACCCATACTACAAATAAAAAACAAGTCCCGTCAATAAAAAATCCACAAGAAATTTCCCATGCCTATCTTGGGCCCCCAAAAACCCCTGTTGCGGCCTAAAAAGTAGGGGCCAGAGGAAAGCACGAAGGCATTTTTCTTGAGTGCGCATCTAAATTACTGTAAAATCAAACCGATTAAGCACCCGTAACTCCAGGGGGATAGAACGCTTATTGGGCAAGAGAAGTTGGCCGGTTCGAATCCTGCCGGACACATATTTTTATTTTAGGAGGTAAAGATGAAGGCCTTGATTGTCTATTATTCAAGAACAGGGACCACCAAGAAGATGGCTAAGCTTATTGCTGAAGAAGTAAGGAGAGAAGGTTTAGAGGTTGACTTAAAATCCGTTTCAGAGGCAAAACCTGAGCAGTTGCTGGATTATGACGGGATTATTATGGGCTCTCCTACTTACTATGGCAGCGTGGCTTCAGAATTAAAAGAGTTCATAGACAAAAGCATATCTATTCATGGAAAGTTAGACGGAAAGATAGGGGCTGCTTTTACTTCGTCTGCTAGTATTGGCGGAGGAAATGAATCTACCATCCTGAGCATATTAGAAGCCATGTTAATCCACGGAATGATTATTCAAGGCGATCCAGATTCAGACCATTACGGTCCAGTGGCCCTCGAGAAAATAGATAAAAGGTGCACCTCCAAATGCCAAAGATTTGCTAAAAGATTTGCCAAATTAGTCAAAGAAATGAGAAGTTAAAATAACAAGGATAGCCTTGCCTCCTAGATAATTTGCCTTGTTTTTTTGTCACGGAAGAAATGAGGTGAAATACTACTTTCCCTTCAATCACTCCTTATGACCAGGAATAGGGAACACCAGGGACGGGTCAAAGAGTGGCGGCTTGAAAATCCAGTTATTCTTTGCCTTCCAAGGCATAATAGACAGCCTTGGCGATCTGAATGTCCTGAACAGCCACTCCGGTCAGATCAGCGACGGTGATCTGATCCTCCGAGGTTCGGCCGAGCTCTGGATGGACAATCACTTCTCCTAACTCCACAATCCGCTCTTTTTCTAACACACCAGCTTCCAGAGCTTTATAGATTTCTCCCCGTTCAAGACACTGACTGATACTATCGGCGACGACGATATCGGCTTTTTGGAGAATTTTGGGGTCAAGCTCCTGCTTCTCTGGCGTGTCGGATCCCATCGCGGTAATATGGGTTCCCTTGCGGATCATATCGACGCTCAATAAGGGGGCTTTCGAAGGAGTGGCCGTGACAATAAGATTACAGTTAGCCGGAATATCCTGGGTATTCAAGGTGGTTCGGACGCGGTATCCTAAAGGTTCCATATCCTTTTTGTACTCATCCACTTCGTTCTGATTCATGCCCCAGACCATAACTTCTTTGCAGTCGGTGATAGATGCTAAATATTCGACCTGCATCCTACCTTGGACGCCGGCCCCTAAAACACCTATACATTCAACTTTTTTGGGGGCCAGATATTTGGCGCTCACCGCCCCGGCGGCAGCGGTTCGCACGTTGGTGAGATAACATTTATCCAGAAGAGCGCAGGCTAGCTCGCCTGTTCCTTTTTTAAACACCAGGATAAGCCCATCACTTGTGTACCGGGTTGAAGAGGGAGTCTCGAAAAATCCGGAGGCGATTTTGATGGCGTAATAATCATCATCTAGAAGATAACCATATTTAATGTGGACATCACCTGGCGGCTCTTTAAATATCATCTCCCCCACTGGAGGGATGACTGCCTTTCCTTGAGAATAAGCAACAAAGCCTTCTTCAATATGGGGGATAGGTTGGAGTGATTTCAAGGCTTCTTTGATTTGAGGAAGCTCGTAAATTTTGCTCATTTCACCTTTCCTTTCATTTTCGACAATTATGTGACAATTTTACAAATAAGAAAAAGTTTTTGCAACTTACAAAACTGCCGATAGAATTTGCGGTTAGTTTATTTTGTTTTTCTTTTTGCCTTTTCCAACGGGTATTTATTGATTTTTACCCAACATTCCCTTTAAACTTATCTTAGACGATAAACTTGACCGGATAATACTGGTAATTTTTTGAACCGCTTTGCAGATGAGGTGGCCAATGAGCAAATCGACATTATTTAAATCAAAAGTATTTAAGCTGATTTTTTTAGCCGGATTAATCACTGGAATCAGCTCTTCTTTTCTTTTGGCCCGGGAAAGAAATCTCGGCTTGGGAGTTATTTTGGGAGAACCAACGGGTGTTTCTTTTAAATACTGGACTAGTCGCCAAACAGCTTTCGCCGGAGCAGCGGCCTGGTCATTTGAGGAAAAAACATCTTTTCACTTCCATTTGGATTACCTTTTCCACAATTCTAACTTCCTCCGTACTGACCGCCATCAAATTCCAGTCTATTATGGCCTTGGATTGCGGTTCAAATCTGCTCCTCGTAAGGATCGCTTCGGGGTTAGAGTCCCGCTTGGAATAAATTACCTCTGGTCTAAAATTCACTTGGAATTGTTCTTTGAAATCGTCCCTGTGTTTGATTTAACTCCCAAAACAGATTTATTCTTCAATGGAGGGCTAGGGGTACGCTACTACTTCTAAACTTTTTTAAAATTAGCTCTGTCCAGCGTAGGCTAACTAATTACTCTCAATTTAACTATAATTGACTTTACTGAACATTAAAGTATTCAATTTAAGAAAGGTTCTTTTCCCCTTTGTGAGGCTAGAGAAAATTAAAGGAATAGATTAAGAGGAGGGCAAGTTTCAATAATTGACATTTCTTTCCTCTTCGAATTAAAGCCTGGCTTAAATTTATCGATTGAGGATTGAGTGCTAATCTCTTAATTTGTAAAGATCAAAGGTGAAAATCTCCCTTTGTTTGAACCCATAGGGAACTGAAATTTAATAGTTAGCCTCAACCTCAGCTTAACCTCAAAATTGTTGTTGGGGTAATTATTATTTAGGTAATTTGATTGAAATCTGGTTGAAGCTTATTACGCTTATCTAGTTAAAGCTCATAAAGAGTCTCGTCTATCTGGGGTGGAGTCTCTTTCCTGCGGCGTACCTTAACGCCCTTCTTCTCTAAGAGAAAAGGGTCTTCCTCTTCGAGAAGATCCCCCATTTCCTCCTCGATTTTCTCTGGGTCTTCTCCTTTTTCCAACCGCCGCAACGCCTCTTCCATTCCCGGACCTAAAGTCAATCCTGTGGCTTCACTCAATTTCCGCACTAGATTAGCCGCCTGGCGGGGGTCGTCTTCGTCAATATGCTCCGCCTCTCTGGCCAGCATGGACATGGCCTGCTCCATTTTGGCTTCATCTAAAGGGGGAAGCCCATCTTCTTCCTCCTGACGATCACTCGAACCAGCAGAGACGACCGCAAAGCGGGAAACCTTCCGCTTCATATCTGGATTTCCACAACGGGGGCACTGAGGGACCTTGGTGGGATTCACTGTCCTGGAGAAAAAATTAAAAATAGTATGACATGGCTCACAATAAAATTCATAAATGGGCATTTTTGCTCTTCCTTCCCCTTAGAAGTTTCACTGGTGATTAACTACCAAAGGGAACTTAATAATATAAAATTAAAATGCTAACGGGTCAACAGGGGGATAGTTACTTAATCGTTTTGCTAGCCCTAATTCCCCCATCCACAGCCCCGACTTCGTATTAAGCGGGAATACCCTATAATTGATTGTTCTCTAAAAAGCTGTAATAATTGTAAATAGGAGCAAAAAATGAGTAACCTTAAAGCTAAGATGTTTAACCAGAAAGCAGCCGCCCCGAAGAATAAACCGGACCAAATTATAGAAGCTATAGAACTAAAACCCGGATCTTCTATCGCTGATATCGGAGCCGGGGGTGGCTATTTTGCCCTTAGATTTGCCGAGATAGTTGGTCATGAAGGTAAAGTTTATGCTCTTGATACAAATCAAGAATTCTTACAATTTATCCAGCACAGCGCCACCGAAAAAGGATTGAAAAACATAGTTACAATTTTAATTGAAGAAAAACCAAGGTTACCCGAAGGTAGTTTAGATGTCATATTTATGAGAAATATCACTCATCACCTCTCAAGTCGAGTTGACTACTTTAAAAATCTAAAGCGGTTTTTAAAAGAGAAAGGCCACATTGTCATCATCGACTATAAAAAAAGTAAATTGTTTACCTTTCGAGGATTATTCGGTCACCATGTTCCCAAAAAAACTATCATTCGGGAGATGGAGAAAGCTGGTTATTTATTGGAAAAAGAATTTGATTTCCTACCAGAACAGCATTTTACAATATTTTCAAATTATTCCCCGCGGCCGCCATCGGAAAATCCGCGCTGACTAACAGGGTGTGAAAAATGGTCGAAGAAAACTTCCTTGTGCCCAAGAAATTGGGTAAATAGGTGAACTGTCACCTGTTTTTAGATTTAAGGAGCTATATTTAGGCTAGTAAAAGGGGATAAATTTCCACCGGAGCGCATTGACTTGACCACAGGACTTGTTAACTTCCTTTTTTGGGAGGAGGGGGGATGGTGATATCAATCTTGGTGACTTCGCCTAACGCCTCAAGCGGTTGGTCAAATTGCTGCGGATTACCCACCACCAGAATTTGAACTTGATCTGGATGCAGATACTTGCGGGCTACCCTTAAGACATCCTGCTTGGTAACCTTCTCCACTTGCTTTTTGAGCTGGTCCATGAAATCCAGGGGATAACCAAAATAAGCATAAGTCACCATGCGGTTAAGAATCTTGGTTTTACTATCAAAATTGAACACGAACCCATTTAAGTACTCGTCTTTAGCTCTCTTTAATTCTTCCTCAGAGACCTCTTCCTGGGTTATTCTTTTGAGCTCCTGCATCATCAATTTAATGGCGTAAACCGTGGACTCTGATTTGGTCTGCGCTCCGCAGCTGAAAATACCCGGCGTAACATAGCCCGCCCCATAGTGTCCCCAGACACTGTAAGCCAAGCCTTCATCGGTGCGGATTTTTTTAAACAACCGCTCGTTGGAGAGAATATAGTTCATGATGATCAAAGCCGGATAATCGGGATTATCCATCAATCCCCCAATGTGCCCCAGCATGATATTTGACTGATTGACATCAGGTTTTTCAACTAGATTAACCCGGTATGCGTATTTATATTTGACCTCAGGCCAGGCCTCTTTTCTTACTTTCCGCCGGGCCCACTTTCCTAAGGCCTGGGCCAGCTGATCCTTCATTTCTTTCGGATTAAAATCCCCAATCACAGCAAGCATCATATTATCCGGCGAAAAATAACTCTGGTAAAAACGAACTACATCCTGGCGAGTAATGGCCTCAATGCTGGCATACTCAGGCTGACGAGCGTAAGGGCTATCGGGGCCATAGATTAATTTGCTAAATTCTCTCCTGGTAATCTGACCAACATCATCATTGCGGCGAGCTATATAAGATTTCCGTTTTACCTTGGCCAACTGAATTTTGGCTTCATTAAAGGCCGGGCTAATCAAGATATCAGCCATAATGGAGAGAACTCGCTTGAGATCATTCTTCATCATCGACACATAAATATAGCCTGAACTCTGGCCGATGGAAGTCTCGATGGAAGCGGCCAATTTCTCGAGTTCCCGATCAATTTCGTCTCCTGAAAGATTTTTGGTTCCCCCTGTTCGCAGCACCTCTCCGGTAATGGCCGCCAAGCCGGTCTTACCAGCTGGTTCAAAAACTGAACCCGCCCGCACTAGGCCTCTCATTTCAATGGTGGGAAAATCATGATCTTCGACCAGAAAGACCCGCAGACCATTGCTCAAGGTAAATTCTTCAATCTGCGGCCTCTGAATCGGGTGCAGAGGAGGAAAAATAAACTTATCTTTAGGGCTTTTCTGAGCCCAAAGAGAAATAGCGCTAAGGGCCAAAAGCAAAAGAACCAAACCGACTCTGAGCTTTTTAAACTTAATAGTTGACCGCTGCCAAAAATTATTAACGATAGTCTTCATTGTCGTTCCCTCCTCTTAGCGAGATTTTTGAGGAATAATTTCCCCAATCGTTCTGTTCTTCTTAATTAAGTATCTAGTGGCCACCCTCTGGACATCCGCCCGAGTAACAGCATTAATCTTGTCTAGCTGGCGAAATAACTCATGCCAGTCACCAAGAACCACATCGGCATAGGTTAATAAAGCAGCCATTTGGGAGTGAGATTTCATCTGCTGCAAGAGATTCATCGCTGCTTGTCTCTGGTACTTAATGAGCTCATCTTCGGAAGGCAATTCCTGCTTGATTTTTTCTATCTCTTCCTCGATAAGAGATAAACAATCCTCAACTTTATGCCCCCGCGCCGGCACGGCGTAAAAAACGATTAGGTTAGCAAATTTATCTCCGGGGAAACCATTAATGACGCCGCATTCAATGGCCACCTGGGCTTCTTTAACCAATCTTTGATGAAGGCGAGACGAGCGGCCTTCCCCTAAGATGGAGGCCAAAGCTTCCAGGGGATAGTTGTCTTCATGTCTGACCGAAGGTCGATGATAGCCCATCAGCAAAAAAGGCTGCGCTAAGGCCTCAACTTCAATCCGTCTTTCTCCCCACTGTTCGGGTTCCTTCGTCCGGACGGGCTCTGGCTTACCTCTCCCAGGAATCCGGCCAAAATATAAATCAGCCAAAGAAAAAACCTCCTCAGGATCAACATCGCCAACAATGGCCACCGTTAGATTGCTCGGGTTGTAGTATTTTTGAAAATAATCCTTAATATCTTGACGAGTTATGGCTTGCAAATCCGACATATGCCCGACGACTTCATGATGATATGGATGAGCTTTAAAGGCCACTGCTAGAAAATCTTCCATCAGGCGCCCGAGCGGCCTGGTTTCAACCGAAAGGCGCCGCTCTTCCATGACCACGTCTCTTTCCTTGTAGAATTCACGAAAAACGGGGTTGAGAAAACGGTCGGAAGTAATGGCCATCCAGAACTCAACTTTGTTCGAAGGCAAACTATTGATGTACTGAGTGGCGTCACTGCTAGTATAGGCATTAACCGATCGGTCCCCTTCCTGCATCAGTAAGTCGCTAAATTCATCGGTCACCACATACTCTTTGGCTTTAAGCCGTAACTGCTCAAACTCTTCCTTCATCTCTTTGAGAGCCGCTTCATTGGGATGAGGTTTCACTTCTTCGGCTCGGATCCGGGCATAAAGATTATCCATCTCATCCAATATTTTGGCTTCTTCTTCATAGTTCTTCGTCCCCACCGTTTTGGTGCCCTTAAAGGCCATATGTTCTAGAAGATGGGAAATGCCAGTAATCCCATAAGATTCATTGGCACTACCCACATCCGCATACACATGAAAATAAACCACAGGAGCTTCATGACGTTCAAGAACAATAAACTTCATCCCATTGCTCAGCGTTTTGACCTTAACTTTACTGGCGATGGGTTCTAAACCCTGGCTGAAGAGAGCGGAATTAAAAATGATTAACCCTAGCCCAATCCACGCCATTACGCGGAAAAAAACACGCCCATTCTTGTTACCCATCCAGACCTCCTTTTAAGGTTATTCTTGGTTGTTGTTATTCATTCTTAGGGTTTAAGACCCTGATCCCCTTTCGCCATAGCTATTCTTTGACTGGCCCCGACTCCCAACAAGTTTTCCTCCTTCTCCAGCTAATCAAACCCAAAGTGGCCGGGAGCAAAATTATCTCTCCTTAATTTTATCTTACCCTTCTTGACCTTAAATTCTAAGCCGAATAAGGAGCTAATTCCGAGGATATTAACGATGCTTAATTGGCGGCTACAAACTATCAGGGTTGCCCTCTCCTCTGGGCCTTAGTTTCTCTCTTGATCGGTTGCCTCAGCTTTCGCCTTGGTAACCATTAATCCCAATTCGGTCAACTGTTGTAGTTTAACCGGCGACGGAGCTCCGGTTAATAAACACAAGGAACTGGTTGTCTTGGGAAAAGGAATCACTTCCCGAATCGAATTTTCTCCCGCTAAGAGCATGACCAAGCGATCAAAACCCAGAGCAATGCCTCCATGAGGAGGAGTCCCATAGCGAAGAGCTTCGAGAAAAAAGCCAAATTTTTGGTGGACTTCCTCCGGGGTCAAGCCAAGGGTGGTAAAAATCTTCTGTTGGAGAAGTTGATCATGAATTCGAATCGATCCTCCTCCGACTTCATAGCCATTACAGACTAAATCATACGCTTGCGCCCGGACCTGAAGGGGGGTTTCATCCAATAATTCGAGGTCTTCTTGGTAAGGGGCGGTAAAGGGATGATGCATCGAGACCAGCCGTTTTTCTTCCTCACTCCATTCAAACAAGGGAAAATCCGTGACCCAAAGACAAGAAAAAGAGCTTTTTAAATCGACAGCTTCAGAACCCAACTCAACTCTGAGCCGCCCCATGATATTGTGAACCATCTTGTCTTCTCCCACCGTCAAGAGAAGCAGGTCTTCTTCACCAGCTTTAGTTTCTTTCCAGAGCTCTTGACAATCTTCGGGAGAAAAGGGGAGGGAGGCTTTCCAGCCCTTCTCCTCGTGCTTTTTGACCCAGACGAGACCCTTGCCCCCCCATTCCTGAACTTTCTTGGCTAATTTATCCAGCTGCCCACGGGAATAGCTTCTTCCCCCGGGGACCAGCAGACCTACGGCTTGCCCGCCTGCCTCGCGGACTTGTTCCAAAATTCGAACTCTCCGCAACGATCGAGCCGAAGTTAAATCCTGGAGCTTCGATTTAATCCTTAAGTCGGGTTTATCTGTTCCATAATCCTGGAGGCACTGATGATAAGCCAAACGGGGGAAAGGAAGTTCCAGTTTAACCCCGATGATATCCATAACTTCAGCTAGCATTTCTTCGATTAAACAAAAAAGGTCTTCACGGTGGAAAAAACTCATCTCCACGTCAATTTGGGTGAACTCTGGCTGGCGATCTGCCCGCAGATCCTCGTCACGAAAACATCTCACAATTTGAAAATACCGGTCGACTCCGGCTATCATCAGAATTTGCTTGAATAATTGAGGAGACTGAGGGAGAGCAAAAAATCGTCCCTTATAAATTCGACTGGGCACCAGATAATCTCGCGCCCCTTCGGGAGTAGACTTGGTCAAAAAAGGCGTTTCTATTTCCAGAAAACCGTGGCGATGAAAAAAATTCCGGATACGCAAGGCTGCTTCATGCCGCAGACGAAGATTACGCTGCATGCTTGGCCGTCTCAAATCCAGATAACGGTAGCGATACCGCAATTCCTCCGAAGCTTTGGGCGGATCAACAACAACAAACGGAGGCACTTGAGCCTGGTTAAAAACTTTTAAGTCCGCTACGACGACTTCTATCTCCCCCGTAGAAAGTTGAGGATTAACCAAGTGGGCTTCCCGCCGCCGGACTCGACCTTTCACCCCCACACAATCTTCGAGGCCTAACTTCCGGGCCTGGGCCAGCAGCGAAGGATCCTCTGAAGAAAAAACTAACTGAACAATCCCGGCCCGGTCTCTCAGATCCACGAAGAGAAGATTTCCCAAGTCGCGGTGGCCGCAGACCCAGCCCATTAGAACTACCTGTTGGCCTTCATTGGCGCCTCTCAGTTGACCACAATAACTAGTTCTCTTCCAACGGCTTTGATCTCTCATCTTTTCCTCGGAATCATCGGGCCTCTAACCTTCGTCATTGATCTCCTCGTGACTTAAAGTGCTCGAGCAGGGCGGCGGAAGAATAACTGGCTTGGTGACCACTGGCCATATGTTTGAGGGTGAACCGACCCGTCTTCAATTCATCTTCCCCGATGATCAAGGTCCAGGTCGCTCCCAACTTGTTAGCCCGGCTTAGTTGATTGCGAAGACTTCTCGGCTTATACTCCAGTAGACAATCAACCTCTTTTCTCAGCTCGGCGGCTAATTTCATGGCTTCTTCCTTGCCTTCTTCGCTCAAATAAATAATATAGACAAACTCTGGATTAGAAGGTTGAAATTTGATCAAACTCAGCAGACGCTCAACTCCGACCGCAAGCCCTATACCACACAAGTCGGGCCCTCCAAACTGCTTCATCATCTCATCATAGCGGCCACCGCCCAAAATCGCATCTTGGGCCCCCAAAGCCGAGGTGACGAATTCAAAGGTGGTGCGAGTATAATAATCTAAACCTCGTACCAACCGGGGTTCAACTCGATAAGAGATTCCCAAAACCTGAAGATAATGCTGGAACTGAATAAAATGCTGCTGGCATTCTTCTCCCAAATTATCTGTAATCTTAGGAAAATTGGCGGCCAGAGCCTGGCAAGTTTCTATTTTGCAATCAAATAACCTTAAAGGATTAATTTCTATCCGGCGTTGGCAATCAGGGCAGAGCTTCTCCCTGACTTTTTGGGCAGCTTCTCTCAATTTCTGGATATAACTCGGTCGACAGCGTGGGCAGCCGACTGAATTAACTAAAATCTGGTAATCCGCCACGCCCACTTGTTTTAAAAGAACCGTGGCCATTTGAATGATCTCCGCATCAATCCCCGGGTCTTTTTCGTCAAAAACTTCGATATCCATCTGGTGAAACTGCCGATAGCGACCTTTTTGGGGCTTGTCATAACGAAACATCGGGCCGATGTAGTAAAAGCGTAGGGGACAGGGCTGGAGGTAAAGGCGATGGTCGATGATAGCCCGGACAACCGAAGGAGTATATTCGGGACGAAGAGTAAGAGACCGGCCTCCTTTATCCGTAAAAGTATACATTTCTTTAAGAACGATATCAGAACTTTCTCCGGTGCCTTTCTCAAAAAGCTCGGTCGCCTCAAACACCGGAGCCCGTAGTTCGCGATACCCATACCTTTCAAAAACAGTCCGGGCCCGCTCTTCCACCCATTGCCATTTCCTCGTTTCGGGAGGAAGAATATCCTTGGTCCCTTTGATGGCTGTTACCTTCTTTTTCATCCCAGCAGCTCGGGTCATTTTTCTTTTCTTTCTTCAAAAACACCGATCTGGCGGAATTTCTGATAACGCTCTTCCAGCAAAGTGTCTCTGTCTTTTTGTTTTAAGCGTTTCAGGGTCTGATTCAGATATTGGTCAACATGACGAAAAGTCTGTTTCCAATCAATGTGGGCCCCTCCCGGAGGTTCAGGGATGATCTTGTCGACAATTCCCAAGCGGAGAAGATCAGGGGCTAAGAAGCGTAAATTTTGCGCCGCTTGAGCCACGGCTGATTGGTCTTTCCACAGAATGGCTGCACAGCCTTCTGGAGAAATAACTGAGTAGAAGGAGTTTTCCAACATCATGATGACATCACCCACTCCAATGGCCAAAGCGCCTCCGCTGCCCCCTTCGCCAATGACAATATTGACCACCGGTACTCGCAATTGAGAAATCACCCGTAGATTGTAGGCAATGGCTTCGGCTTGTCCCCTTTCTTCAGCCTGAATTCCGGGGTAAGCACCGGGCGTATCAATCAAGGTAACCACCGGAAAATCGAATTTCTCCGCTAATTGCATGACACGTAAGCTTTTCCGATACCCTTCGGGATTTGGCTGCCCGAAGTTGCGGGCAATCCTTTCTCGGGTTGTCCGCCCTTTTTGATGCCCGATGAAGGCCACCGACTGTCCGCGATAACGCCCAAAGCCTGCCACGATGGCCGGGTCATCTCCAGCGCGTCGATCACCATGAAGCTCCATAAAATCAGAAGTAAGAGCACCTAAGTAATCCAGGGTATATGGACGGAGGGGATGACGTGCAATTTGGACGATGTGGACGGGCGTTAACAAGGGTTTAATTTTTTCCCATTTCTCTCGAATCTGAGAACGGAGCTGTTTTATCTTATCTTGGCGTTTCGGGTCATCGCTTTCTTCCAGTTGATCTATCCTCTGCTTCAATTCTAGGATAGACTCTTCCAACTGGTAAAATGTTTTCTCCTGTTCAGTCATCAAGCTTAACTTCCTCCATTAACCCGATTATTCTAAAGGCTAAAGGAAACAAGTGTCAAGCCAAAGAAGGAGAAAGGGGATCATTTCCAAAAGCAAAAAAAGAAACGACTCATCTTTCAACAAGCTTACTCCCTCACTCAAGATGAGCCGGGCAGAAAATCATCTTGGGTTGATCCCGAATTAGGATTGAACAGAGGATGAGCCCCTCTTTCGGTGGGAAGCCTCCTTCGGGCCTTCTTCGCTGACGATAGTGACTGGCGGCCAATCCGGCCCTTCTTTCTAACGGCGGACAACCTCCAGCCTTTGTGAAGGAACCGACAAAGACACTAACTCTCCTTGGGGATTGGTAGTCAGGCGAATCTCGGTCGGCCCCAAGTGGATGATCAAGATACAGGGATCGGTCTCATCGGGTTGGATGGTCCCTTGAATTTCTACTTGAGGAATCACGTAAATAGAAATCTCTTGGGGTTCCTCCTGGTTAGGGAGTTGGCAACGGTATTTCTTGGCTAAAATTACATAGGGAGCAAAAATGGGATTCGGCAGAAGAAAAGAATCACGCTTTATTGTGTGAGTCAGAGTTTGCTCCTGCCCCGCTGCTTTAATGCGATTAGTTACCTCGCCTTCATTCAAGACACTCTCCACTTCTTGCTCCACTCCGCTGATGGTGCCTTTGAATTCAAAGCGCTGGGGAATATAAGCCAAATCGACAACAATTCTTAACCGCTCGATACTCATGGGGATAGGTTTAGTTAACCGCCCTTCTCCTTCCAAGACATAAGTTTCTCCCTCTTGGCGCCAACTAAAATCTTCAAACCCAACTTGTTCTCCTTGAAAATAAATCAATAGCCCACTATTTTCTCTCTCTCCCCGGGGTTGCCCCAGAACGACAATAAAAAAGAGAGCAACAAAAGCAATGGTCAGCATTAAAATTAAGAATAGTTTCTTCATAATTCCCTAGCTCCTTCACTCACCTTCGGCGAGGGTCTATTCCACGATGACAGCCGTCCCATAAACCAAGATTTCCGAAGCCATTTGCATAATCATCGAAGTTGTAAAACGCACATTGACCACGGCGTTGGCTCCCATCTGACGGGCATCTTCAACCATCCGGTCAATCGCCTGTTCTCTCGATTCAGCCATCATCTTAGTGTAATCCCGTATCTCGCCTCCCACTAAATTGCGGAGAAAAGCCGCTAAATCGTGGCCAATATGCCTGGCTCGGATGGTATTGCCTTTAGCAATTCCCAAAGTCTTAACTATTTTTTTCCCCGGCACGAAATCCGTCGTCACCACGATCATTGTTCAACCTCCTTATATCTTTCCCGTTGGCGGAGAAACAATTTTTCCCGCAAAAAGGAAACCAACAAAATCACCATCCCGCCCAAGAAGGATAAAATCCCCATCTTAAGCACCAGGGGAAGAGAAGGGTCGTGAATAATCTCCTCCACGAGCTTATAAGCACCATAAAAAAGGAGAATAATGGCACCAATAGAGAGGAAAATCCAACCAAGCCTTCTCTCCAGACGATTATAAATCGAAGACCAGTACATTGTCCACACCTCCTCTGAAGGTTGAGGCAAGGAAAAAGTAGCCATTAAAGATTCAAATTGCCGAGCTTCTTGAAACTCAGCCCGACATTCGGCGCAATGTTTCAGATGTTCTTCTAGTTGAGATTTTTGCTCGGGACTAAGCTCACCATCGAAGTAGGCCGAAATCAATTGTTTATACTGTTGATGCCTCATGACTCACCTTTAGATGGAGAATAATTTCCCCAGGCTTCCTTCAGCCATAACCTCAGCTTCTGTTTAGCATAATATAAAGTTGACATAACCGTTCCTATCGGCATATTTGTCAACTCGGCTATTTCTTGGTAAGAGTACTGTTGGAAATAGCGCAAAATAATCACTTCTCTCTGTTCTCCCGAAAGTTTATCGATGGCGGCCCACAGAGCCCGGCTTAGTTCGGCCCGCTGCGCCGGTGGATCTTCTTTAAGGGAAACAAATTCCACCAAGGAACAATTAACCCTTTTCTGCCGCCGTAAAAAATCAATACAGAGGTTGCGTAATAACTGGTAGAACCAAGGAAAAAATTGTCGCAACTCATCATATTTCTTCAATTTCCGAAAGGCGTGAATAAAAGCCTCTTGGGAAAGATCAAGGGCATCCTGGTGATTTTTGACCCAACTGAGAGCCAAATAATAAGCCCTTTTTTTGTAGCGCTCAACGATGACTCGATAAGCTTCGCGGTGGCCACTTTTAACCAGACTGATTGCCTTTTCATCGGACAAATCTTGATTCCACTCTCCGGATTGCTTACTCATCTTTTCGCCTGGGGAAGGAAGCCTTATCTTCTCGGCTATGGCTCTCATAGTTAGTTCGCTTTCGCTCTGATTCTTTTCCCTTAATATTTACCTTGTTCTTATTGTTAGTTACGGACTCTGATTGATTTTTATTCAATACTCTAGTTATCCTACGTCCAGCTCCCCTTTCCATCTCTCTCTGGCGGACAACTTCATAGATAAACACCGCCGCCGTGGCGGCCACATTCAAGGAAGAAACTTGCCCTCCAAGCGGCAACGACAATAATTCATCACACTGTTGGCGAACCACCGGGCGCAAACCCTGCCCTTCAGACCCCAAAACAATAACCACGGGCTGGGTATAATCAAACTCATACCAAAGTTTCTCGGCTCTCGCCTCAGCCCCGATGACCCAGACCCCTTTTTCCTTAAGCCCGGCCAGGGTGCGAGCCAAGTTTTTCACCCGACAGAGAGGCACCGACGCCCAGGCCCCGGCAGAAACTGAGGCTACACTGCCAGTCAAGCCCACCGTATGGCGAGCCGGAATAATGACGGCCTCAACTCCACCGCCATCGGCACTCCGCAGGATAGCCCCGAGATTCTGGGGGTCTTCAATGTTATCCAGAGCCAGAAAGAAAGGGCAGTCGGAGCTATCCAAGAGGTCATCAAGCTCAGCGTAGGGTAAAGGACTTAACCAGGCGATGGCTCCCTGATGGTGCGGATAAAGCCTATCTAGCTTAGCGCGGGGCACCAGCGATACCGGCACATCTTTCTCCCGCGCCAAGCGAAAAAGCTGTTTTAACCGCCGATTCGGCGTCTGTTTGAGGATAAAGATTTTTACCACTTGACGGGGCTGAGCTCTTAAGGCCTCTAAAATAGGATTAAGTCGATAAAGAATTTCCACTGGTTGCTACTTTCCTTGCAGCCGGCTTCGGGACGAGCACAAGGCCAGCTATATTTCTCAGGCCAAGTCTTCCTGGTCGCCTAGTTACCTTAACCACTCCTGGGCAAGGTTCAATCGAGCTTGACAAGAAAGCATTGGTCGCGGCCAAGACAAAGTGGCTCCTTCCTCGATCAAGGGGATGAATTTATCCAGTTCCAAGCCTGAGGTTTGGCCGGTCAAGGCCACTCGGATTGGATGAAATAAAGCTCTTCCTTTAAGCCCTGTTTTTTGGCGTACTCGCTGAACGATAGCGGCAAAATCATTAAAATTTAACCGACCTTGCTGATCAATCTCCTCCCCCAACGCCTGAATCACCTTCTTGGCGGATTCCTCTTTCAGAATCGCCTGCGCCTCCTCATCCATTTGGTCGAGTCGGAAAGTAAAAAACAATTCAAACTGGGCCGCCAAGTCAGACAACTTATCTACTCCTTCCACCAGTGCTTCTAAAGCTCTTTCCAGCCAAGCCTGATGATCAGCGGTTAACTTCTCTGGTAACAAACCAGCTTGCCGGAGGAAAGGAAGGGCTTTTTCCAGTTTTTCTCGAGAAGATAATCTCTTCAAATGCTGTCGGTTGAGCCAATAGAGCTTTTGGTAATCAAAAATTGCTGCTGAACGACTTACCCGGGTTAAATCAAACAGCTTGACTAACTCTTCCGGCTCCAGAACTTCCTGGCCTTCCGGCGGAGACCAGCCAAGCAAGGCTAGATAATTAAATAAAGCCTCGGGAAGAAATCCATCTTGGGCAAATTGATCGACTGAGGTTGCCCCGTGGCGCTTGCTTAGGCGGGTATTATCCTCTCCCATAACCATGGCCAAGTGGGCAAACTGAGGGGCTTCCCACCCTAAGGCTTGATAAACCAGGATTTGGCGCGGGGTGTTGGAGATATGATCTTCTCCCCTTATAACATGGGTAACGGCCATTAAATGATCATCTATGACCACCGCGTAATTATAAGCTGGCATCCCATTGGAACGAATCAGAATGGGATCACCGATAACCTCCAACTGGAAACAAAGATTTCCCCGGACAAGATCATTAAACACAATTTCTCCCTGGTTTGGGGTGCGAAGCCGCACAGCCGCTTTCTCCCCTCGAGCTACTCGAGCGGCTGCTTCTTCGGGAGAAATATTTCGGCATCGGCCTGAATAGATGGGCATCTTTCCTGCTGCTAACGCCCCTTGCCGGGCTATTTCCAATTCCTCGGGCGAACAAAAGCAATAGTAAGCTTTTCTCTCCGCCAGAAGTTGTTGACCATAACGATGATAAAGGTCCATCCGTTGGGATTGAAGATAGGGGCCATAGGCACCGCCAACGTCAGGTCCTTCATCCCAGTCCAGACCAAGCCATCGCAAATCCGACAGGAGACGCTCGTAATACTCAGGTCGGGATCTTTCGATATCGGTATCTTCCACCCGCAAGATAAAAACTCCCTTCTTTTGGCGCGCAAACAGCCAGTTAAAAAGAGCAGTCCGGGCATTACCCACATGGAGATATCCTGTCGGCGAAGGGGCAAATCTCACTCGCACTTTACTCATCTTATTCATTCCTCCATCATCTTAAACGCACATTTCGCCTGAGTCAAGCCACCTTTTCTATCAAGTTAAGACCTAGTATCCAAGTAAAAGGAAACCAACTCCACTAGACAAATCTGGTCAACAAGGAGAGGACCTTCCCTCTAGACCTCGCTTTTATAACCAACAAGAAAGAGCCCCGTTAAGATGCCTAGGGAAACCTAAAAAGAAAATGAGGCCATCTACCCCTTTACTTTCGACGATCCACAGTTATTTTTCGCCCTGACGCAACCTTTTTTCTCTACCGTTCGTCTAAACAATTAGAAACCAAAATGATAACAAGGAGACAACAATGAATTTTAAAGTAAAAATTATCATCGTTTTAGTGGCGGTCATTCTTAGCTTTTTACTTTTCAACCTCATGACTTCAACCAACTCAGTGGAGCTCATGACAGTCGGCAAAAAGGCGGGGTTTGAAATTATCGCCAACTACTTGGCCCGAACCACTGCTCCCTTGCCTCATTTAATGTAATAGCCAGAACCAAGAGTGGTAATGAATCATCAACAAGACAGGGCTGGTAATAACTTCACTTATTGGGAAGCTCGACCAAAGCAATCACCCAGGCGGCCATGGCCTGCCCGCCGCCGATTAAACCCAAGCCTTCACTAGTCTTGGCTTTCAAATTGAGCCGCTGAGGGGGAATTCCCAGCAAGCCCGCCAATTTAAGCTTAAGCTGAGGGAAATAAGGCTGGAGTCGGGGACGCTCGGCAATAATCACGGCATCAATATTAATTATTTTACCGTGGCGTTCCTGGAAAAGAGCTAGAATCTCCTCTAACAATTTTACGCTTGACACTCCTGCCCAGCGAGGGTCATCATTGGGGAAATGTTGGCCAATATCTCCTTCGCCAAGAGCCCCTAATAAGGCATCGATTAAAGCATGAAGCAAACAATCCCCATCGGAATGGCCGAGAAGCCCCGCCTCAAAGGGAATCTTGACTCCCCCTAACCACAGTTCCCGCCCCTCTTGAAGGCGATGCAGGTCATAGCCTAGTCCGATTCTCATCTCCAAGGAAAGCCTCCATAATGATTAAATCTTCCGCCGTGGTAATTTTTATATTCCGCCGTTCGCCTCTCACCGTGGTCACCGTCCCCCCTATCTGTTCGATTAAGCTGGCCTCATCCGTCGCCTCCACTTGATGCTCTTGGGCCCAAGCCAGCGCCTTGGCTAACAAAGAATAAGAAAAGCCCTGGGGAGTTTGGGCAACATAAAGGTTAGATCGATCAATTGTCCGGCAGACTCGCTCGTGGGCTACCTCCTTTACCGTCTCCTCGATTGGCCAGACAGGGAGAGCTGCCCCTTCTCGGCGGGCTTGGTTGATGATGCGAGAAATTAAAGAAGGAGAAAGACCAGGACGCACACCATCGTGGACAAGAACTATCCCGGTAGGCTGGGAGCTTAAAGCTTGAAACCCAGCTTGAACCGAGCTCAGGCGGGTAGGGCCCCCCGGGACGATGGCCCGGAGCTTGGACCAGTTCTCGAAAAGAAGGGGCCTTCTCTCATTTGGGGGGAGCACTAGGATTATATCCGTTACCTCAGGATGATTTTCAAATTTATCCAGCGTCCAATGCAAGAGCGGACGACCCTTGAGGGAGCAAAACTGTTTCCGGCCTCCAAAGCGTTTCCCTTCCCCCGCCGCCACAATGATTGCGCCAACTTTCTCTTCACTTGCTGTTTTCATTATAGCGCCCAAAGATCATCTTGCCCACCGTGGTTTGCAACACGGAAGTCACCGTTATGTCTACTGTTTGGCCAATCATCTTCCGGGAATTATCCACCACCACCATCGTGCCGTCATCTAAATAAGCTACCCCTTGATCTTTTTCCTTGCCCTCCTTCAAGATGTAAACTCTGATGGTTTCTCCAGGTAAGACCGTTGGCTTTAAAGCATTGGCTAACTCGTTGATATTCATGACCGGGATGCCTTGTAGCTGAGCAACTTTATTTAAATTAAAATCATTAGTAATGATCTTGGCATCCATGTGTTTAGCTAATTCGATTAACTTGGAGTCAACATCCTGGATATCAGGAAAATCATAATCAATAATCTGGACTTTGATTTGGGAAGACCGCTGGAGTTGGTCAAGCACATCTAATCCCCGCCGGCCTCGTTGGCGTTTAATGGGATCAGCAGAATCGGCAATGCTTTGTAATTCCTTAAGGATGAACTGAGGCACAATTAATGTTCCTTCGATAAAAGAAGTATTACAAATATCTGCAATACGGCCATCAATAATCACGCTTGTATCCAACAGTTTAAAACTCCGCCCCTCGCTTTTCTCTTTGAACAATCCCGCCACATAAGCTGGATCAAGCCACTCATACTTCCTTGAGCCCACCAAAAAACCAATATAAGGCATAATGAGCAGGAAGAAGGCCCGGATAAACAACTGGGTTCCTGAATCTTGGGCTACATATTGGTAGATAAGCCCTAGTAGCCAGCCCAAAACTACTCCTCCAATGGTTCCTACGGTTGAACCCCAAATAACCTTAAACTGATTCTGACGAATTTTTGTTTCTAAAAAAATAATCACAACAGCCAGGATAAACCCAACCCCCGCCCCAAAGTAAGGTTGCAAACGAAAAGGAGAAAAAAAGTAGCCCGCTACGCTCATTAAGGCTATAACCACAAGTCTTAAAAGAAAAATGCCCATAATTATTATCCTGTATTAAAATTTATAATTTAATAAACTTGTTAATATTATATAAAAATCAAAAAAACAAGCCAATTAACTGCTGCACATTGGCAACCCCCACCACCTCCACGCCTTTTAGCCCGTCTTTCTCCACCCGGTCTTTATTCCCTTGGGGCAACACCACGGTGCGAAACCCCATCGAGGCCGCTTCCTTTGCCCGCAGAAAGGGCTGCGTCACCGAGCGGATTTCCCCGCTTAACCCAATCTCGCCAAAAACAGCCACTTCGGGAGGAAGAGCTCGATTTTTCACCGAAGAAATAAGGGCTAAAATAATTCCCACATCAGCGGCGGGTTCTTCAATTTCCAGACCGCCGGCCACATTGAGATAAATATCTTCTCCGGCCAAGGAATACCCCAATTTTTTTTCGGCGATGGCCATCAGCATCGCGGCTCGAAAGCGATCCAATCCTACCGTCATCCGCCGGGGATTTCCCATAAATAAAGAAGAAGAAACCAAAGCTTGAATCTCGGCTAGAAAAGGACGAGTTCCCTTCATAGTACAGACCACTACACTACCGGGTTCTTTAGTGGGTCGCTCCCGCAAGAAAAAGGCCGATGGATTGGCCACGCTGGTCAAGCCTTCCTCGCTCATTTCAAAAATTGCCAATTCCGAAACCGGCCCAAATCTATTTTTTAAAGCTCGAAGGACGCGATAGCTATGATCTCTTTCTCCCTCGAAACTCAGCACCACATCAACAATATGCTCCAACGATTTGGGTCCAGCTAACGATCCCTCCTTGGTGATATGACCAATAAGAAAAGTAGCCATCTCCCGAGCTTTAGCTAACCGGAAAACCCGGTTAGTCACTTCGCGAACTTGACTAATTGTGCCCGGGCTAGATGTTAATTGACTGGAATAAACCGTTTGGACCGAGTCAATGATTAATACCTCTGGAGATAACTGCTCGGCAGCTTGCAGGATGCGCTCCAAGATAGTTTCGGCTAAGAAATAGATCTTTTCTTTGGCTAAGCCCAATCTTTCGCCACGGAGTTTAATCTGTTCCAGCGATTCTTCCCCGGAAACGTAAAGAACTCTTTTTTTTTGAGAAGCTAAATCACGACTCACCTGAAGCATTAAAGTTGACTTGCCTATCCCCGGTTCTCCGCCGATGAGGATTAAAGACCCCTGGACAACACCTCCTCCGAGGACTTGATTAAAATCATGGATATTGGTTTTAATCCTCTGTTTAGCAATCTCCTTGATGTCTTCATAAAGAAGGGGAGCCCCGGAGGAAAGGGTTAGGCCGGGGGAAGGAATTTCTTCAACAATCTCCTCGATTAAGGTGTTCCATTCTCCACAGCTTGGGCACCGTCCCATCCATTTGGGAGTTTGGAAGCCACAGTTCTGACAAATAAAACTTACCTTAGGCTTCATCCTAAAGCCCGACCCCAACTCCAAAAAACAGCTCGCGACGGGGAGCCAGGGTAAAATCTTCGATTCCCATTATCAAATAAAAACGAGAAAAAGGCCAGAGTTCACCCCACACTCGCCAGCGAGGACGAGGTTGGCGGTTAAAATCAAAAGCTTCCAGGCGGAAAATCGCCCTTCTTGGCCAAGCATAATAATCCAAGCCAATCCCAAATCTGGATTCAATCAGTCCCACTCGGGGCGCCAACGGTCCGAAACGCCTCCCTCCCTGCAAAGAATAAACAAACTTCTCCTGCCAAGGGTCGCGGACAATTTGGGCCAGCAGGAACGACGGCGAACCCAGGCTCAACTCGAAAGAAGCCACTCCTCGTCCTTGACCTGATTCGCCCAGGTATTGGTAACTGAAATTCGGCCTGAATTGGATGGAATTAATTTTTTCGCCGATGAGGCGACTTTGAGTGACCGTGGCTTCGGCCTCATCGTAAAGGCCAGGGTCATGGAGTAATTTCCCCAATGACCCCTGTCCTTCGTTCACCTTTTGCCAGCTTTGGTTGATTTCGCGAAGCAGCTTTTCCATTTCCTCTATTAAAGATTTCATTTCGGCCAAACGTTCCTTAATATCACCACGATTTTCACTAATTACTTCTCTTAGCAGGCGCACAGTTTCGTCTATATTTTGGGTTAGTTGTTCCAGATCTCGAGTTAAAGATGCGGTCAGTTGGGACGACTGATTGACTGTCATCTCCAGCGATTTTTGGTTTTGATGCCAAAAATCTTTTAGTTCGGCCGTAAAAGTGGCTATATTTTCAAACGATTGTCGTAAACTTGACTTTGTCTCCTCTCCACCGATTAGCTCTTGGAGCAACTCCCCCGCTTTTCTTATCTCTTCTCCGACGCTAAGAAGTTGCCCACCAATCCGATCCAGGCTGACTGGAGTGAGCCCTTGCAAAGTGTCACCCGGTTGACAATATTCAGCAGATTTTCCTGGCAATATCTCGATATATTTTTCTCCCAGAAGGCCCAAGGCAGCTAGGGTGGCTACCGAATCGCGGCTAACCTGCACTTTTTTATCAATCAAAAGAAGAATTTCGGCCTGGCTCTTTTTCAGCCGAATATCTTCAACTCGACCAATTTTTACCCCGGCCAACCGAACCAGGGTTTTTTTCTCCAACCCGGCCGCTGAGTCAAAGTAAACATAAAGGGGGTACCCTTTGGGGCGAAAATAGTCGCTCAAATCCCCAACCGCGAAAATAAAAATAATCAAAATCAATAAGGCCAGGCTGACAAAAAGGCCAACTTTTATTTCTCTGCTCATTTTCACCCTCTATTACTTAGCTTATTAGCTTATAACTCTCAGTTCTAGCGGTCAAAACTCCTTTATCGGGCCAACAGCACTCCCTGTAATAAATTGTTGGACCACTGGATTGGAAGACTTCTTTATCTTCCCGGGAGTGCCTGTCTCAATAATTTTCCCTTGGTAAAGCATGGAAATCCGATCGGCGACTTTGTAGGCCGATATCATATCATGGGTAATGACAATAGAGGTTACCCCCATTTCTTTTTTCATGGCTATAATTAAATCATTAATCGCATCTGCTCGAATCGGATCAATCCCGGTGGAAGGTTCATCATAGAGAATAATTTCCGGACGATAGGCAATTGCTCGCGCTAAACCAACTCTTTTTTTCATGCCTCCACTTAACTCGTGAGGCATGAGATTTTCTACCCCCCTTAACCCCACCATTTCCAAGGATTCAGTTACCCGGCGCCTAATTTCCCCTGGGGAAAGGTCGGTGTAACGCTCCAGCCCAAAACTTACATTTTCCGCCACGGTTAACGAATCAAAAAGGGCGGCATTTTGAAAAAGAAGGCCAAATTTGCGACGCACCTGGAAAAGAGCCTCTTCAGAAAGAGATGTCACCTCCAAGCCATCAACAAAAATCTGCCCTTTATCCGGTTTCATCAAGCCAATGAGATTCTTAATTAAAACACTTTTGCCCGAACCACTCTGCCCACAGATTACTCTTGTTTCTCCCTTTTCAATATCCAGAAAGACACCTCTCAAAACATGATTATCCCGAAAACTTTTATGAACATCTACAAAGCTAATCATCGACTCAATGAAGCAGGTAAGGTTTTACTCAAAAAGAAATTAAGAATCAAAATAACAATGCTCGAAATCACCACTGATCTTGTCGTGGCTCGCCCCACCCCAGCAGCTCCTCCTTCAGCTTTCAGCCCCTGCCAACAACCTACTAACGCAATAACCAAGCCAAAAATAGCCGCCTTGATTAAGCCAGTAATCAAGTCCCACAGCTCAAAATATAAAAGTGTATTTTTGAGATAAATCGAACTATTAACCCCCATAATGACGATATTATAAAAAAAACCCCCGACTATACCAATAAGATCCCCATACAAGGTTAAGCAAGGAAGCATGAAAAACGCCGCTACTGTCCGGGGAACAACGAGATATTTATTGGGATCCGCCCCCAGGCTAAAGAGGGCATCAATCTGCTCAGTTATTTTCATCGTCCCGATCTCGGCGGTCATGGCCGACCCCACTCGGCCAGCCACCATCAGTCCCACTAAAATAGGGATCAACTCTTTGGAGAGCCCGAGGGAGATGATCGGTCCTCCGTAGGCCTCCGATCCCTGGCCAACGTAGCGATGGAAACCAATATAAGTCTGCAAACCAAACACCAACCCGCCAAAAGCTGCGGTTAAAGAAACCACTAGTAGAGAACGAACCCCCACTTCCTCGAGTTGTTGAAGAAAAATGTTTTTCTCCCAGGGGCGGCGGAAAACATTTTTTAAAGTTTTCCAGGTCAGTAGACCTAGCTCTCCTAAATTTTCCCAAAAGAATAAAAAGGGAGCTGGCCAGCTTTTATTTAAATCCATTAAGCTTCCTCAACCCGCTCTTGGAATTCGGTAAAATCAAGGTCAACAAAACGGGCGTACTCCCGAACAAAAGCCATCGAGACCTTCCCTACTGGACCATTGCGTTGCTTAGCCACGTTGACTTCGGCAATTCCCTTTAACTTTTCATCCTCGGGAAAATAATATTCGGGCCGGTAGATTAAAATAACCACATCCGCATCCTGTTCAATGGCGCCTGATTCCCTCAGGTCAGAAAGCTGAGGGATGGGCCGCGAGCGCCCTTTCTCGGGAGCTCGACTTAGCTGAGAAATGCCCACGACTGGAATCTGAAGCTCCTTGGCCAATTCTTTGAGGGAACGGGAAATAAAAGATATCTCCTGGTTGCGATTCTCAAAGCGGGCGGTCGTCCGCATTAACTGAATATAATCGACAAAGAGAAGGTCTAGATTTTGTTCCATCCCCAAGCGCCGGGCTTTAGCCTTCATCTCCATTACTGTCAAAGCCGGTGTTTCGTCCACATAAATCTTGGCTTGGGAGAGAACTTCTGCTGCTAACTTTAACCGACTAAACTCCAAATCACTGATAAATCCCTTGCGCACTTTACTGAGATCAACCTGGGCTTCTGAACACAAGAGCCGCAAATAAAGCTGTTCTTTGGACATCTCCAGGGTAAAAAAGCCGATACTGTAATCGGTCCTAACTCCGACGTGTTGAGCAATATTTAAACAAAAGGCGGTTTTTCCCATCGAGGGGCGGGCAGCAACGATGATTAACTCCGCTTGGTGAAGACCAGAAGTCAAAGAATCCAAGTCCCGGAACCCAGTCGGGATGCCGGTGACGACTTCTTTTCGATCCCTCAAAGCTTTAATGGAGGCCAGCATCTGGGAGGTCAAATCTCCCACTTTAATAAAACCTGGTTTGATTCGTTGTTCTGCTACCTCGATAATAGCCGACTGGGCCTCGGCCAATAATACTTCGGCATCCTCTTTTTGATCATAGCTAGCCGAGATAATTTTAGCCGAAGACATAATCAATCGCCTTAACAGGGCTTTTTCCCGGATAATCTGGGCGTAATATTCAACATTCAAGCTTTGGGGCACACCATCAAGAAGGGAAGAAATATAACTGGTTCCCCCGACTTCTTCCAACAACCCTGCTTTCTGTAATTCCTCGTTGATAGTTACTAAGTCAACTGGCACTCCTTTATCGACCAAGGTAATTATCTTCTTCAGAATAATCCGGTGGGCTTCTTTGTAAAAATCTTCAGGGCTGATTAACGCTAGCACAACATTAAGATTCTTATTATTAAGAAGAATTCCCCCTAAGACGGTCTTTTCCGCCTCCAAGCTATGGGGTGGAGTCTTTTTCAAAAACAACCAATCAAGTTCCATTGTTTCCTCAAGCCCCAAAAGCTACGATTGACTAGGAGGTTCTTCTTCTGAAGATTCGGAGGTTTCGATCTTCTCCTCGGCAATCGTAGTATCCGCGGCCTCCGCGGGGGCTTTCTCGTCGGCGGTAGACCCCGCTTCTTCCGGGAGCACTTGGACTTCTATTTCGGCTTTCTCTTCCTGAAAAACTTTGATGGGAACCTTAAAGGAGCCCAAGCTTTTTATCGGCTCAGAGAGAAGAATCTTCTTCTTGTCGACTACAAAGCCTTGCTCTTCCAAGGCCTCCTTAAGGTCATTGACACTCACCGAGCCAAATAGGTGGTCCTTGTCACTGGCTTTACGATAAAAAGTCAAAGAGACTTGGCTTAATTTTTGGGCTAGTTCCTTAAAGGAAGACATCTCTTTCTCTAACTGCTTGCGGAGCTTTCTCTGCTGCATTTCAATCATCTTCAAGTTGGTGGAAGTAACCGCCACTGCCAGACCACGAGGAAGCAGATAATTCCGGGCGTACCCGGGAGCAACTTCCACAACTTCGCCTCTTTTGCCCAAACTATCAATATTTTCCCTAAGCATGACTTTCATGATTCACCACCTTTTCCATTGAGGATCAGTCGGCCACAAATGGCAATAACCCGAGGATGCGAGCCCTTTTTACCGCTCGAGATAATCGCCGCTGGTGATAGGAACAAGTTCCTGTTAACCGCCGCGGAGCAATTTTGCCTCGTTCGGGCGTGTACTTTCTTAATAACTCAACATTTTTGTAATCAATATCTCGAACATTCAACTCACAAAAACGGCAAACTTTTTTCTTGGGAGTAAAAAACCGACGATAGGTTGGTCTATCCGATGATCGAGATTCTCTACTCATTGTTTTCCTCCTCCTTTTTCTCTGAAGAAGACGCAACTGGCGCTTCAGCTTTCTCTTCCCCTTCCTCAACAAGGGGAGTAACTGGTATAGCTTTGGTTTTCTTTGGCCACCGGACATTCTCCCGCTGATCTTGCTTAATGGTCAAAAACCGAATAACCGCATCTTTTTGCTTGAATTGTCGCTCTAACTCAGCTGGAATATCTGGGTTCCCCTCGTATAACAAGAAAACATAGTACGCCTCACCAAACTTCTTAATGGGATAAGCTAATTTTCTTTTTCCCCATCTATCTTCCCGGATCAGCCGGCCATTTTTGGCTTTGACCACATCGGCCATTGCCTGAATGAGGGTGTCCATTTCTTCCTCGGGAAGATTAGGGGCAATTAAAAAGGCTGTTTCGTATAATCTCATTTGACCTCCTTATGGCTGCCAGCTCTTCCTTAAAAAAGGAAGAACAAGGAGCATCTAAATTTTTATTGGCTTTTCTATTGTAGCTTAATTTTCTGATTAAAGCGACTCATAGCTTCATCAATTTTTCCTTCCAGAATCAATTCCACGGCTTGAGCCGCTTTAGCCAAGCTTTCCTTCATTATTTTGAATTCATCTTCGGTAAAGGGGGCTAACACATATTCCGCCGCATCGGCCCCGACCGGTAAAGGCCCAATGCCTAACCTCACTCGGGGAAATCGAGTGTCGCCAATCTCCTTAATGATCGACTCCACTCCCCGGTGACCACCCGAGCTTCCTTCCGGTCGAACCCGAATTTCGCCTAAGACAATATCTAAATCGTCATAGACAACCAAGAGCTGGTTCAACGTTAAGTCTCGATGCTGAACCAATTCCTTGACCGCTAACCCAGAATTGTTCATCCACGTCTGCGGCAGCATCAAGATAACCGCTTGCTCTCCTTTAAATCCTTCACCTATTTTGGCCTTAAACCGATGCTTTTTTAACCTAATTTCCCACTGCCGGGCTAAAAGTCTCACTAATAAAAATCCAGCATTATGCCTCGTTCGGGCATAGTCTCGACCTGGATTGCCCAATCCGACAATGGCCCACACTTTACTCTGTTTCCTCGGATTCTCCCTCTTTTCTCGACCCTTCCTCTTGTCCAATGACCTCTGGTTCTTCCTCCACTCCAATTACTTCTTCCTCCTCGGTAACCGCCACTTCTTCTTCCACTGGCGATTCGATGACCACCAACACCGTTTCCGAATCAGTAACTATTCTAACTCCCTCTGGCGGAGTTAAATCTTCCACCCGCAAGGATTGATTTACATGTAAAGCGCTGATGTCCACCTCAATTGCTTCGGGAATATTTTTGGGCAAGCATTCAATCTCCACCTCTCTTGTCATCCAATCGGCTATTCCACCCTCAGACTTTACTCCAACTGGATCTCCAACCGGATTAATCGGCACAAAAACCCGGATGGGTTTGTTCATTGCCACTTGGATCAGGTCCACATGGTATAATTCATCAGTCACCGGATCAGCTTGAACTTCTTTAACCATCACATCCCACGTCTTTTCATTGTCATTGAGCTTGAAAATCACATTTTCTCCCTGTTTAAGAATACGATTGACGTCTTTTTTCCTGATCGCCAAGGTTACTTCTGAAACATCTGGGCCATATAAAACCGCGGGGATCATCCCTTCCCGTCTCAATTGCCGGGCAGGCCCTTTCCCTCTTTTTTCTCTTCGCTCAGCTTTAATCTGAATTGCCATTATCGGCCTCCTTAAATAAACAAACTGCTTACTGATTGACCCTCATGGATCCGCCGCACCGCCTCTCCGAACAGCTCGGCTACGGAAAGAACCGTGATTTTATCCATGGTTTTAGCTTCCTCTCTCATTTCAATTGTGTTGGTCACAATCAATTCTTCCAATGGGGAGTCCTGGATCCGCTGGAGGGCTTGACCTGATAAAACCGGATGGGTACAGGCGGCTAAAATCCGGTTGGCGCCTTCCTTGCTTAAGGCTTCCACGCTAAGAACCAAAGTACCGGCCGTGTCAACCATATCATCAAGAATAACTACATCTCTTTCTTTGACCTGCCCAATAACATGCAGGACCTCAGCAATATTAGGGGCAGGACGACGTTTATCAATGATGGCCAGAGATGCTTTCATTTTCTTAGCAAACCATCGTGCTCGGCCGACTCCCCCTGCATCAGGGGAGACAATGGTTAGCTTTTCCAGGTTGAGGCTGTTGATGTAATTGGCTAAGACCGGAGCCGCCATTAAATTATCTACTGGAATTGAAAAAAACCCTTGGATTTGGGGCGAATGTAAGTCCATGGTTAAAACACGGTTAGCCCCTGCTTTTTCCAAAAGATCAGCTACTAAGCGAGCCGAAATTGGCACACGAGGCCTATCTTTCCAATCCTGTCGCGCATAGCAATAGTAAGGGATAACGGCGGTAATTCTTTCCGCCGAGGCTCTTTTGAAAGCATCAATCATCAAGAAAAGTTCCATGAGGTGAAAATTAGCCTCGTAGGAACCCGACTGAATGATAAAGACATCTTCTCCTCGAACGTTCTCATCAATATAAAAATGAATCTCGCCATCGCTAAAGCGCTCCAGCACACACCGGCCTAACTCCAAACCCAAATAGTTAGCGATTTTCTGGGCTAATGGGCGATTTGAAGATCCGGCAAAAATCTTTAAATCTTGTTTCCGCATCGTCGCTCCTTCTTTAGGAGGATAAGTTTTCTTTCCCAAAAGAATGAATGGCTGGGGTGGGAGGATTCGAACCCCCGAATGGCGGATCCAAAGTCCGCTGCCTTACCGCTTGGCTACACCCCAACACCAATAGTTGTCCAATATTGAGAGCGCTTCACCGTTTGACACACCCGGAACTCAACTTCCGGGAAGAGACGAGAAATCTCTCGTCCTGCTTCCTCGGCCTGTTGGCTAGTAGCAAAGAGGCCGTAGAGAGCTGATCCACTTCCGCTCATCAAGGACAATTCTGCTTTCTGATCTTTTAGCGCTTCTTTTATCTCTCTTAACCGAGGAAACCGGGAAAATACTACTTCTTCCAACTCGTTCTCTAAAGCCGCCAAACAACCGCTCTTTAAAAACTGATTAATTTTACTCACTTTAGGTTTTGAAGTCAAGGAAAGCCTCGCTTGCTGGAAGACCCAACGAGTAGACAAAGAAAAGGGTGGCAACACTACCAAAACCGCCCATTTCCACTTTTCTGGCTGGGGCTGGATTAGGTCTCCCCGGCCCTCCCCTAAACAAAACCCTCCATGAAAAAAAAAGGGGACATCCGCTCCTAATTGGCGCCCTATTTCGACCAGCTCGCCTGGAGCCAATCCTAACTTCCACAGCTGATTTAGAAACAGGAGAGTGACCGCCGCATTACTGCTCCCCCCACCCAGCCCATACCCGGGAGGGATGTTTTTTCTAACTTTAATTTCCACTCCATAGGTCCCTGGTTTCGCTCTTTTTAGGGCTAGAGCGGCTTGATAAATTAAGTTGTCATTTCCCCATGAAACTGATTTTTTGTTGCCAGATAGCCTAATTAGGTCGTCATTTCGAGGAAAAAACTCGAGTTCATCCGCCAAGGAAAGGCTTTGGAATAAAGTCCTAAGTTCGTGGTAGCCATCATCGCGCCGTCTAATTACTTCCAGCCCTAAATTTATTTTAGCTAAAGCAAATATCTTCATTTGAGAAATTCTTCCATCTCGGCCCAGTTCTGGCGTTGATAACGATTCATGAAGTCCAAAGAAAAGATACCCTCCCGGGAAGGATGATTGAATAATATTTTAGTCAGCCTCCACCGCACTTCTCCGCGGGGAAAAGAAATCTTTAACTCGGTTACCACCGCCGTTTGCTGGGCATAGTTTTGGATCTCAAAAGTCAGGTTTTCCCGGCTTCCTTGCCGAATACGACCCGCCGCATCTCGGGCAACCTGCCAATCGGCAGCCAGAGCCTCTTGATTGATCAATAAATTGTTCCATTCTCGCCAGGTAAAAGTAAGGCCAAAGAAATTGGCAAACAACTCCTCTTCCCGGCCTTCCCAATAAACTTTCTTCCCCGGTAATACTAAATAAGCCCGCGGAGACAAAAATAAAATCTGCGCCCTGGTGCGGCCAAGAGGATCGGCAATATCTAAACGAGCCCGGTCAGGCAACAGAACAAAAAAGGAAACTTTACTCCGGGAAAGATGGTTTTCATCTTTAATCACCAGAGAGGCATAGCCCTCCATGGTGGTAATCTGGGAAGGAACCTGTTCCAGATAAAGAGACGGAACCCGACATTGACAAAAAATCCCCAGGATAATCAGCCCTAGGGAAAAAACCCGCTTGCGGGGGGAAAGAGAAAACTTATTATTCAGAGTCAACTTTGTATGAAGACAAGTCATTAGCTTCAGGAGAGGAACTCTTCTTTTTTCGGGAAGACAAATTTTTCTGGGAAGAGGAAGAAGTATCATCTAGAAAATATACATTCTCTGGAGAGCTCTTCTGGTTTTTTGACGCCTTATCGTCCACTAAATAAAATCCATAATCGTGGGTCTTCACTTGTTTCCTCTTTTTTCCTCGATAAAGAGGATAAAAAGGCGACTTGAGACGGCGGCCAAAACAGGAAAAATTCGGGTTGAGAATAGAAAGAAGCACAAACAATCCAAAAATAATCAGTATAAGATACGGTGTCCAACCCATCTAATTACTTTCCATAATTTGTTTTGTTTATTATAAGCTTCTCCCTTAGTTTCGTCAACATTAACGGCCCCAAGGTAAGCATTGCCAAAACCGTGATGGTAAAATGGTGAATGGCATCTTATTTTGGCCTGAAACACTTCCAGGACCACCGGCTATTATAGTGCCTATCGCCTTTTTTCCCATCACTAGAAAAAAATGATAAAGAAAAAAGTTGTCGGCCTTTATTTGTTTCTGATGATCCAATATTTATAATTCAGGCTAAAGGTCACTCCCGCGGCTTTCTCGGTTTTAGAAATGCTTCCAGCTTGAAAGCAGGTTAAAAATATAGTGATTTCTTGAGTCGGCCAACAATTAACGCCCAGGCTTTTTTCTCCCCCCAGATTTACTTTGTTTCCAATTCTTCCTGAAACTCGGGGATCTTCTTCAAGACCTTCTCCTTACCTAAATAAAAACCGATTACAAAAGCTGAGGAAAAGGCTAGCAACGTAAATAGCGATTTCCACAAGTCTTTCATGATGTCCTTCCTTAGACTTTCCATATTAATCATAAATAAAATTGATGTCAACCTTTTACCCATGAGTTTTTCCTTTTCCTAGTTCCGCTAAAAATAAAGGCCCCAAAAATCAAAATAGCCCCCCTTTCTGGTTTCTCGCATCTTAGGTCCTGTCTTACTTTTTTACTTTTGCACCTTTTCTTTTTTGCTCGGGATTCACTTTTAAAAATGGTATAATTATTTGTAAGGAGATTTCCCATGAGCAAAGCAAAATTTGGGTTTAGTGGGCTGATCCTTGTTCTTAGCCTGACTTCTCTTTTAATGGCTCAGACCACTCGGCCCGCTGTCTGGGCTGGGCAATTTTACCCCGACAATCCCCTTCAACTCCGCCAGATAATCGAGGAGTGGTTTGCGGCGACCCTTTCTCTCCCTCCGGCTAAAAACATCCGGGCCATTATTGTTCCCCATGCTGGCTACATTTATTCCGGCTCGGTGGCCGCCAAGGCCTATGCTCAGGTTAAAAGTCAATCTATTTCCACCGTGATCATTATGGGGCCGGCTCATCACTATGCCTTCCGAGGCGTCTCTATCGACCAGGATGCTCGTTACCAAACTCCTCTCGGATTAATCGAGGTGGATTCTCCTTGGGCAGCCAAATTGGCCCAATTAACCGGCTATAAAACAATCCCTCAAGCTCATAAACAAGAGCACTCTATCGAAGTCCAGTTGCCCTTTATTCAAGTCGCTTGGCCCCAAGCCAAGATTGTACCTGTTGTCTTTGGTTACCCCCGTCATAAAGATGTTCAAAAAATGGCGAAAGCTCTAACGAAAATAATGGCTAATCCTCAAGTGCTCGTGGTGGCTACTACTGATTTGTCTCACTACCTTCCTCAAGCCAAAGCCAATCAAGTAGATGCCCAAACGATTAAGTTGATTGAGAATCTCCAAGCTGAGACTCTTCTCCAGAAAGCCACCCGAGGGGAAAATATAATGTGTGGGGTAGGCCCGGTGAGTTCTCTGCTTTTAGCCGCTAAGCAATTAAAAACCTCCCGTCTCCACATCTTAGAATACCGGGATTCCACCGCCGGCGGCGGGCCAGCCAGTCAAGTCGTCGGCTATGTGGCGGCTACCCTGGAAATCTCCCCCCCGAGCTCAGGCGGCAAAACTGAGGAGGCCTTAACGGAACAAGAAAAAAAGGAGTTATTGAGGCTGGCCCGGGAAGCTATCACTCTCTTTCTCCAAAATAAAAACCCCCCCCATTACACCCCCTCGTCACCTCGTCTATTAGAGAAAAAAGGAGTTTTCGTGACTCTCCACCATAATGGCCGCCTGCGGGGATGTATTGGTTTTATCGAATCAAGTCTGCCTCTTTACCAAACGGTCATTCAAGCCGCTATTTATGCCGCCGTAAAAGATGTTCGCTTCAACCCTGTTTCTCTCGATGAGCTCCCGGACGTTGAGATCGAAATCTCTGTCCTAACCCCTTTAACTAAAATCACCAACCCGGCCCAAATCCAAGTCGGGCGACACGGCTTAGTGATCGAAAAAGGAAGGCAAAAAGGCCTTCTGCTGCCTCAGGTGGCGTTGGAAAATGGTTGGGATCGTCTTACTTTTCTAAGACGAGCCTGCTTAAAAGCTGGTCTTCCCCCTAATGCTTGGCGGCAGGGGGCAAAAATTTTTACCTTTGAAGCCCAAGTCTTTGCTGAAAAGCCAAAAGAGGAAGCCTAGTAGTGGCCAAGACCCCTCCTGGCAGTGCCCTTTCAGTTAAGGGCCCATCCTTTTGCTTGACTTCTAAAACCAAGATTCAGCCCCTCCTAGCCTCTACCTTGCTCTCTTCATAATTGTGATTATATAATATTTGATGAGGAAGATGTTAGGAAATTAACTCATGTCTGGTTTTAATACCGAAATTATCCATGGCAACAAAAAATACCACATCCAAACCCAAGATAAAGGACCCCCTTACAATTATATTGAAACCATAATTTACTGTTCTGGTCGCGTGCTCACCACCCGGCGCTTTGCCTATAGTTCTTATTTGCCTCAGGGTTCTCGAGAAACTGTTGTTCCCCCTCTGGTGAAAAAACAACATGAGCGAATCTGCCAACAAGTTAAAGAGGGCCGGTTTGATCACCTGTAAAGCTCAGCCCCCAGGATAAGAATCTCAGGCATTCCAACAAGGAGATAGTAGATGAAGGAAAAGAGCCTTTATCTAATCGATGGCAATTCTATTCTTTATCGTGCCTATTATGCCATTCGCAATCTTGCTACCTCGCAAGGTTTCCCAACCAATGCAATTTATGGCTTCCTCCAAACTCTCGGCAAAATTAAAGAAGAAAAAAAACCTCCGTATCTAGCCATTGTTTTTGATGCCCACGGGCCGACTATCCGCCACGAAGCTTACCAAGAATACAAGGCTAACCGTAAGCCAATGCCGGAGGATTTGGTCATCCAAGTTCCTCTCTTGAAAAAAATTCTGCAAGCCCAGCGGCTAAAGCTCCTCGAAATAGAGAAATTTGAAGCTGATGACGTGTTAGCTTCTCTCGCCATTAAAGCCGCCACCCACGGCTATAAACCGGTTATTGTGACTACCGACAAAGATCTTTTACAAGTTGTCACCAGGAATATTTTTGTCTTTAATCCCGTCAAAAATAAACTGTATACCCCCGAAGAAGTAAAAAAGGAGCTAGGTGTTTATCCCCAGCAAGTCATCGACGTTTTGGCCCTAATGGGCGATTCCTCCGACAATGTCCCCGGCGTGCCCGGAATTGGATTAAAAACAGCCCGCAAACTAATTCAGCAATTTGGTTCGCTGCCTAATCTTCTCAACAACTTAGATAAACTAAAAAATCCGCGGGTAAAAAACACCATTGCCAATAATCTTGATGTATTAGAGCTAAGTAAAAACTTAGTCACGGTAGAAAGCCAAATACCGCTTCCCTTCCATCCGGAAGAATTTCGGGTGCGAGAAGAAGATGGGGAAGCACTAATCCAATTTTATCGTGACCTTGAATTTCATTCACTCCTCCAGGCTTCCATGGCTAAAATAGTTAAGAAGGGAAAAAAGCAAAAGCTTAGTTATGAAATTGTCGACAACGAAGAACAGCTCCTGCGCCTCCTCCCCCAGCTTAAAGCGCAAAAACAGTTATCTATCGACACGGAAACCACCAGTCCTGACCCGACGCGAGCCCGCTTAGTCGGCATTTCCTTTACTTGGGCTCCTCATCAAGCATTCTATCTGCCTTTAGGCCATGACTATCCCGGAGCTCCTGCTCAAATACCAATCTCTCGAGCAGTGGAAATTCTCCACGGAGTCCTGGCCAATCCAGAGATAAAAAAAATAGGCCAGAACATAAAATACGATCTCATCGTCCTACGTCGAGCGGGTTTTGAGGTGAAGGGAATTGACACCGATACCATGATTCTTTCCTATCTCCTCGAACCAAACTGGGGCAAACACAACTTAGACAAGCTGGCTGCCCATTACCTCCAGACCTCTACCATTTCCTATCACGACATTGCCGGGAAAGGAGCCCAAGCTAAAACTATGGATAAAATCGCCATCGAAACCGTGGCTCCTTATGCCTGCCAGGACGCTGATCTAACCTGGCAATTAGCTCAAGTTCTTTGGCCGCGAGTTGAACAAGCCGGGTTATCTCCTATTTACCGCCAAATTGAACTGCCTCTCATCGAAGTTCTGGCGGATATGGAAATGTGGGGAGTCAAAGTTGATCGTTTTCAATTAGCCAAAATCAGCCAGGAAATTAAGCAGGAAATGCAGCAATTGGAGAACAAAATATTTTCCGCCTGCGGTTTAAAGTTTAACTTAAACTCTCCTCAACAACTCTCCCGGGTATTATTTGAAGTCCTCCGGCTTCCCCCTTCCAAAAAGACGAAAGTCACTCGACGCTTCTCCACCGGGAGCTCCGTGTTGGAGGAGTTGGCCAAAAAACATCCAATTGCTCAAGAAATTCTGGAATATCGCCAACTAGCCAAATTGAAAAGTGCCTATGCCGATGCTCTCCCGAAACTCATCAATCCCCAAACCGGACGAATTCATACTTCTTATAATCAAACAGTGGCCGCTACCGGCCGCCTCTCCAGCAGCGATCCCAATCTCCAGAATATTCCCATCCGGGGAGAGTGGGGACGCCGTTTTCGCCAGGCTTTTATTCCCGAGCCCAATTATCTTCTCTTAACCGCTGATTATTCCCAAATTGAACTGCGAGTTTTGGCCCATCTTTCTCAGGATCCAGCCTTAATTAAAGTCTTCCGCGAGGACGGGGATATCCATGCTGAAATAGCCCAGCAACTTTTCTCTACTAATCTCCTCGACCAAGCTGAACAGCGCCGGCGGGCAAAAATAATAAACTTTAGTATTATCTATGGAGCTTCGGCCTATTCTCTTGCCCGGGAATTGGGCACTACACCAAGAGAAGCCCAGCAATTTATCGATCTTTATTTCGCCCGCTTTCCAGAGGTCAAAAATTATTTGCAAAAATCAATCCACCAAACCGCCGAAAAAGGATTTGCTGAAACCCTATTCGGACGGCGGCGGCCTGTTCCCGAGCTCAAACACAAAAACGCCCAAGTTCGCCAATTCGGAGAACGCATTGCTTTGAACACTCCCATTCAGGGCACCGCCGCTGATTTGATCAAGAAAGCAATGATTGATATTTGGCAAGAAATTAAAAAGAGAAAACTGGCTAGCCGGATGATTATCCAGGTCCATGACGAGTTGGTTTTTGAAGTGCCCGATTCGGAAGTAGAGTTAATGTCTTCCCTGGTTAAAGAAAAAATGGAGGAAGTTTATCCCCTGGCTGTGCCTCTTAAGGTCAAATTAGCCTGGGGTATTAATTGGGCTGAGTCTAAATAATCGGCCTTGTTGGGCTTGCTTCATCCCAATGACCAGCTTGTCTCCGCTCTTGTTTTTTTAAGGCTTTGGCTGGAAATTATCAAGTAGAAAAGACGCCTCTTTGGCCTCGAGCAGCCGTTATTATCCCTAATCTAAGCTCTTGGCCGCCGACAGGTTAAAGTTGTTTTTTATAAACGCGGAACTTCTTATATACTTGACCTCCCATTCGTTCCATCTCGGCTCTCACCCGGACATTGGTTTCCATTTCATGATGAGAATCGATAACTTCAAACCCAAGTTCCTTGGCTGATTCCAACATCTTAATTCCCATGAGGACGTCCAAGCCTTTCCCCCGGAAAGGCTCTTTTACGGCTCCTAACAAGAGATCCAGCTGCTTCGTTTTCTTGGCCGCGCGCAGAATATGGATAAAGCCAAAAGGAAAAAGCTTGCCGCGGGCTTTAATAATACCCTCCGTCATATCGGGGATCCCCACGATAAAAGCCACTACTTCTTCGCCTTGGATCACCACCTTAACAAACCGGGGATTTAAAATGGGCAGATACCGCTTGGCCAAAGCTTCCATTTCTTCCTCATCCAGAGGGGTATATCCGTATATTTCTGATTGGGAATAACACTCATTCATCAGACTTAACACCGGTTTAATCCATGGTTTCAGCTCTTTCCGCTTCCGGAATTCAAGAACCCGGAAGTCCCCTTTTTTTAGAACCCGTTGATAAATTTTACGATAAAAATCAGGAATTTCATCGGGCACGTTGACTTTATAGACATAATAATCAATATCTTTTGTGTAACCAAGTTCTTCGACCATCTTGGGCATCCACTCAAAGTTATAATAAGTAGCAATTGTGGCTCTATTGTCAAAACCTTTGACCATAAACCCCTCTGGATCCTGATCGGTAAACCCATAAGGGCCCACAATCTTCTCCATGCCCTTCTGCCGGGCCCAGTCTTCGACGGCCTTTAAAAGGGCCGCAATCACCTCTTTGTCCGGGCCGGCTTCCAAATACCCAAACCGGGCTGCTTTTTCTTGGCGATATTCGTTGTAGCGATGATTAATGATTCCCATGATCCGGCCCACGGCTTCTTTTTGACGAAAGGCCAAAAGGCGAATGGTCGCACAGTAGGAAAAAGCTTTATTTTTTTGGGGATCAAAGTATTTCCACTCATCCTGATAAATAGGGGGGACCCAGTAACGATGTCCTTGGTGGATTTTGGCTGGTAAATAGATAAAAGTTTTTAAATCTCGCCGCGAAGAAACAGGTTTAATTTCGATGGCCATGAGCTTCCGATAAAGATAGTCCAAACAATAAAAAAAATCAACTTATCTTTTCATTCTTCTTGGAAGATCCCCCAAAAGGCCAAAAGAGCTAGACAAAAACCCCCCAGTCATGACCTAAGATTTAGCTTTTTCTCTGGACGCTTGCCTGGCTAGTTGCCGAGACCAAATCAATAAAAATATAGAAGGCGCCTCCTTGGAAATCTACTTGACAAAACTCCACTCGGCGTCTAAACTTAATCTTCTATTTTTCAGCTATTCATTATTCTTAAATAATAATAACTTTCGATGATGAAGATGAAGAAAAAGACTTTTCCCCGTGGGATTCACCCCCCCGGGGGGAAGGAATGGACTGCCGACAAAGCAATTGAAGTCCTTCCGCCTCCAGAAAAAGTTTATATCCCTCTCCATCAACATTTCGGTCAGCCCGCTCAACCTTTAGTTAAAAAAGGAGATACAATTCTTCGGGGCCAGAAAATCGGCAAAGCACCTGCTCTTTTCTCGGCTGACGTCCACGCTAGTGTCTCCGGTAAAGTCCTCGCTGTCGATGGACATCCTCATCCTCTCGGCAAACCAGTTCTCGCCGTAACGATTGCCAATGATGGACAGGATTCCTCCTCCGATGAAGAGGAAATCACCGACCCTTTCTCCCTTTCCCCTGAGGAAATTATTCGCCGCGTCAAAGAAGCGGGGATTGTCGGTCTAGGGGGCGCGGCTTTTCCCACGGCTGTAAAACTGGCGCCTCCAGCGGATAAGCCTATTGATACCATCATTATTAATGGGTGTGAATGCGAGCCTTTCCTAACCTCCGATTATCGTTTAATGAAAGAATATCCCGAAGAAATCATCTCTGGGGCTGAACTCATCCGTCTCGCCACCAACGCCAAGCAAATTATTATTAGTGTCGAGGATAACAAGGAGGACGCAGCTGAACTTTTAGCGTCCAAAATTCAGGAAAAGCATATTTTCGTCGAAGTATTGACAACAAAATATCCCCAAGGAGCAGAAAAAAACCTCATTTTAGCCCTCCTGAAAAGAGAGGTCCCCCAAGGGGGCCTACCTTTTGATGTCGGGGTCGTGGTTCAAAATGTCGGCACGACTAAAGCCATCTGGGAAGCCGTCCGGTTTGGGCGCCCTCTTTATCAGCGAGTAATCACCGTCTCTGGTTCGGGCATCCCTGAACCAAAAAACCTATTAGTCCGCATCGGCACTCCTTTGCAGACAGTCATTGATTTTTGTGGAGGACTAAAAGAGGGCGTCAATTGCCTCATCATGGGTGGACCGATGATGGGGATTACCCAGTGGAATCTCGAGGCCCCGATTATTAAAGGGACTTCGGGGCTCTTGGCTTGGTCTCTTCCCCCGGCCAGCCAGGTTTTCGATTGTATCCGCTGTGGCCGCTGTGTTGAGCATTGTCCGATGGGACTAACACCAACTCAGCTGGCGAAATACATTCAGTTCGGCTTTTGGGATGAAGCTGAAGCTTGGGGAGTTCTCGACTGTGTGGAATGTGGCTGTTGTCAATATTCTTGTCCCGCGGCAATCCCTCTGGTGCAGTGGATAAGATTGGGCAAAGCCACGATTAGCGCTTTAAAACGGAAGACAGTCTAATGGCCGAAACTACTTTTATCATTAAATCCTCGCCTCACCTTCGCCATCCTGATTCTGTGCCAAAAATTATGTTGTCCGTCATCATTAGTCTTCTTCCCGCGGTGGCGGCTTCTGTTTACTTCTTCCGCTGGCGAGCTGTTGTTCTTTACCTCGCCTGCTTAGCTGGAGCCATCCTCACCGAAGCCGTTTTTCTCGCGGCCCGAAAAAAACCGTTGTCCACTCTTTTGGATGGCTCAGCCGTCATTACTGGTCTCTTGCTAGCGATGACCCTGCCTCCTTCATTGCGCCTCGACCAAGCGGTTATCGGAGCGGTGGTCGCCATTGCCCTAGGAAAGCAAGTTTTTGGTGGGCTGGGACACAACATTTTCAATCCAGCCTTGGTTGGAAGAGCCTTTCTCCAAACGGCCTTCCCGGTGGCCATGACGACCTGGATTCCCCCTGTAACCAAAATAATCAACACCGCTACTTATGCCACCCCCTTAGGAAATCTTAAGTTTCAGAATGCTGTTGCCCAACATACTTTGACTCCCCTTAAAGATCTTTTCTGGGGGAATACTGGTGGCTGCCTTGGGGAAACATCGGCTCTGGCCTTATTAATCGGAGCTCTTTATCTTGTGGCCCGGAAAACCATCGACTGGAAAATCCCGGCCGGTATCATTTTATCTTTAAGTGTCTTCACCGGGATCTTTTGGTTGGCTCGGCCCGATAAATATGCTTCTCCTCTATTTCACTTGCTTTCCGGAGGGCTGATTATCGGCGCCTTCTTTATGGCCACAGATATGGTTACTTCGCCCATAACCCCGCGAGGAACAATTATTTATGCTTTGGGGATTGGTTTCTTGGTAGGATTAATCCGTCTCTTTGGTGGATACCCTGAAGGAGTAATGTATTCTATTTTACTGATGAATACGGTAGTACCTCTCCTCAACCGCTCAACCCGTCCTCGCCTTCTTGGGGAAAGGAGGGCCAAGAAATGAGCCTTTCTTCCCGAATGGTTATCGTTTTAACCGCCGTGGGAATTATCTCCGGAGGGCTCTTGTCGACGGTCGGAATCCTCACCCGAGCCCGCATTGAAGCTAATCGCCTCCGGGAAATCGAAGAAGCCATAATTACAGTTGTCCCCGGCGCCAAAACTAATACAAAAATTTATGAAGAAAAAGATTTCACTGTTTATACTACCCGGAACGACCAAGGTCAAATCCAAGGTTTTGCCATCTATACCGCCGGAACAGGCTTTCAAGATAAAATTGTGCTCATGTTTGGCACCGATGCCGAAATTAATAAAATCTTTCGGCTAACTATTCTCGACCAAAAGGAAACCCCGGGCCTAGGGGCCAAAATTACCGATAAGGAGGCTTTTCTAAAATATTGGGAAAATAAAGATTGTTCCCATCCTTTGATGTTGAAAAAACCACCGGTTGCCCAAGAAGAATTAGGAGCTTCCGAGGTGAATGCCATCACCGGAGCGACCATCTCGTCCGAGGCCGTCCTTGCTACCGTTAACGCCAGTTTAGCTAAATTAAGATCATTAATACAAGCGGGAACAATTCAAATCGAGGAGAATAATGGCCAGTAAACCTCTTAGCCAGGAATTTACCAAGGGTCTTTGGGGAGAGAATCCTATTTTTCGACAACTCCTGGGAATGTGCCCAACTTTGGCCGTGACCAACGCGGTCATCAACGGCATCGCGATGAGCCTCGCTACTTCTTTTGTCCTCATCTTCAGCTCGCTGGTCGTGGCTTCCATTAAAAAGCTAATCCCTAGCCAAGTCAGGATTGCCAGTTACATTGTCGTTATCGCCTCTTTTGTCACCATGGCCGACCGCTTTCTAGCTGCCTTTTTTCCTCCAATCTCTAAAAATCTGGGGCCTTACATCCCCCTGATAGTGGTCAATTGCATTATCTTAGGGCGCCAGGAAGCCTTTTCTTCTAAAAATTCCGTGGGTCGATCTTTAATCGATGCCTTCGGCATGAGCCTGGGTTTTACGTTAGCCCTTTTGGTGCTAAGTTCTATCCGCGAGATTCTCGGAACCGGAACTTGGTTGGGACATCAAGTGCTTGGTTCTTGGTTTGAACCTTGGATAATTATGATTCTTCCTCCTGGAGCTTTCTTAACCCTCGGCATCTTACTCGGCATCATCATCTTAATTGACCAAAAACTCCAAAGGAGCAAATAAGAGTGGAATTATTGGCAATTTTTATTTCAGCCATATTAATTAATAATTTTGTCCTCCACTATTTTTTAGGTATTTGTCCCTTTTTAGGCGTCAGCAAGAAAATTGATTCCGCGGTATCGATGGGATTAGCCGTAACCTTTGTGATGACCATCACTGCTATTGTTTCCTGGATCATTAACCATTGGATTTTACTTCCCTTTAACCTTGAATACTTGCAAATAGTATCTTTTATCCTGATTATTGCTTCCCTGGTTCAGCTGGTTGAAATGTTTATCCGCAAAAGTAGCCCCCCTCTTTATCAGGCCTTGGGAATCTATCTGCCGTTAATTACTACCAATTGCGCCATCATGGGCCTGGCTCTCTTGGCGGCTTTGAAAAATTATAATTTTGTGGAAACCGTAATTTTTGGAGTGGGTTCAGGCGTAGGCTTTACTCTGGCCATTGTGCTCATGGCCGGAATCAGGGAACAACTAGACCTGGCCGATGTGCCTGAGCCATTAAAAGGGGCTGGCATTGCCCTGATTGTTGCCGGTATCATGGCTCTTGGCTTCTTTGGTTTTTCGGGGATGATCAAATGATGGATGTGCTTGTACCAATCCTAACTATGGGTTTACTAGGCCTGTTTTTTTCCCTCGGCCTTGTGTTTGCCTATAAAAAACTTCGGGTTGAAGAAGACCCGCGAGTGGTGGCTATAGCTGATATCTTGCCTCAGGCAAATTGTGGCGCTTGCGGTTATTCTGGGTGCCGGGCTTTTGCCGAAGCTGTCGTCAAGGGAGATGCTCCCACCAATGGCTGTCCGGTAGGAGGAGAGCAAGTTGCCGCCCAAGTAGCCTCTATTTTGGGAGAAGAAGCTCAAGCCTTGGTTAAAAAAGTGGCTCGTCTCCACTGCCGGGGCACTAAAACTGCGGCCAAAGACCGCGGAGAATACATCGGGGTGACCACCTGTAGGGCTGCCCATTTAGTAGGGGGACAAAAACAATGCTCTTATGGCTGTCTTGGTTTTGGCGATTGCATTCAAGCCTGTCTCTTCGACGCCATGGAAATGGGCGATGATGGTCTTCCGCGCATCGACGAAAACAAATGTACTGCCTGTGGACGATGCGTTGAAGCCTGCCCCCGCAATATCATCGAGCTTCATCCTGTTGACCAGGAGATCATCGTTTTTTGCCGCTCCCTCGACCGCGGCCCTTTAGCTCGGAAGGTGTGTAAGAACGCTTGTATCGCCTGCGGCATTTGCGTTCGAGCTTGCCCAGAGGGAATAATTTTAGAAAATAACTTAGCAAAAATAGTTGACTATAAAAAAATATTACCCGAGCAAATCCCAGCTATTGAAAAATGCCCAACTAAAGCTATCGGCCGGATTCATCGGGCCTCCGAAGAAGAACAAGCCAAGACAAATGAGAAGCAGGCATTTGCCCCGTAAGAAGAAAAATCAATGAGAGATAGAGGGCGCGTGGTCAATATCAAAGACGGAATAGCCGCCGTGGAAATCACCTCCCTTAGTTCCCAATGTGAACATTGTTCGGCCCAAAGTCTTTGTTTGTCCTCCTCAAGCCCAGGGGTAAAGTTATTAAATGTTCAGAACCCAATTAAGGCTTCCGTTGGTGATTTAGTGGAAATAGAAATCCCTGAATCTAAGTATCAATCCACTTTGATCTTTATTTTTGGGAGCTTGCTTGGCGCGATTATCCTCGGGTTAGGATTAGGTTATGGGTTATCTTTACTCTGGACCCTCTCTCCCTCTCTAATAATCTTTATCACTTTGACTATTGCTTTATTAGCCACGGCTCTTTGGATTAAAATAAAATTAAACAAGAGAAATCAAGAAATCTTATGGCCAATAATTGTTAAAATTTTGGCTAAAGGAGTCGCCAATGGATAGAAGAAAGTTTTTAAAAACAATGGTTTTTACTCCTACTCTAGCCCCTTTTGCTCTATCTGGTCTCAAAAATCCCGGTCAGAAACAACTTTATCTTCTCAGCGATGAACCAGAAACCTACCTGCCTTTTATTCTTGAGAAAATAAATAAACAATCCTTATTCTCTCCCCCAGCCATGAGCTTTTCAACCTCCCACCCCAGAGCTGAACAAATAGGCCTTGCTCTTCAGAAGAAAGGGTGGACCAAGGCAAACCATTATCCCGATGTAGAAATAACCGGGCTAACTCTTAACCGGCCATCTCTGGCTTCCTTCGCCTTGGTTGACAAAGGAAAAATTATCGATATCCGCCATCACGAGTTGCGTTCCTTGTGGATAAAAATGGCTCATCATTCTTCATCGTTATTAACAATTGTTTCATTTTCGATGAATCAACACCTGGTGCAACCCGGCGAGAAAGCCGCTGTCTGGATTGGAGGCCAACTAGTTGAGCATCTTCCTCTCTCGATGAACACAGAAAGACGATACTCAACCTCTCTAGGAAAGCTGACTTTAGCCATCCAGAACCGACAACTAATTGTCCTGGATTCCGCTTGTCGAAATAAGATTTGTGTATCCTCTCCCCCTATTAGGCTCGCTGGAGAAAGAATTATTTGTGCCCCAAGTAACTTTCTAGTTGAAATCCAAGGGAAAAATTCCTTCCTAGATACAATTATTGGTTAAGAGCTTGTTGTGGTGAGAAAATTTTAAGATATGGAGTACCTAGATATTCATCGGCATCAGGACATATAAATAATTTAGATCTTCTTCCTCAGGTTTGATTAAGGCCGCATTCTTACTATCTTTAAGTTCTAGAAAAACCTTCTCACTTTGAGTAATGGTTAGAAAATCCAAGATGTATTGGGCGTTAAAACCGATTTCTAATTCTTCTCCCTGATATTCAGAGGAGACTTCGTCCCTAGCCTCGCCTATTTCTGGATTAGAAGAAAATAAAGTAATTTTATCCTTAGCAAACTTGAATTTAACCCCTTTGGTTCGATCAGAAGAAAGGAGGGCCACCCGGCGGATAGATTGGAGTAACTCTTCTCTAGAAACAACCAATTTATTAGGGTTCTCAGTAGGAATAACCGCTTCGTAGTTTGGAAATTTTCCTTCGATGATCCGGCTAATCAATACTCGTTGACCAACCTTAAAGAATAGATTACTCTCATCCAAATCAAAGGATACTTGGGAATCATCAAACTTCTTGAGCTCATTAAGAGCCTTTTTAGAAACAATACATCTAGTTTCTTCTTCTAAATTAAGCTGGTCAATCAAAGCCTTGACATACGCAAGACGGTAGCCGTCGGTGCTTACCAATTCAATTTGATTCTTCCGTAGAACCATCAAGGCCCCGTTCAAGTAGTATCGTTGCTCCTGAGCAATGGCAAACAAGACCCGATCAATCATTTTTTGGAAAACACTTAAGGGAAAGACCAATCCTTTTTCAAAGGCAGAAACTTCAACTGGAGGATAGTCTTCTTCGGGTAACCCAACTAATTTAAATTCACTAGAGCCAGAAGTGATAAGGAGTGTGTTTTTATTTTCAACTTGGAAACAAATCTCTAAATTCTCTCTTAGAGAACGCACTATCTCAAATGTCTTTTTACCAGATACAGTTATGGAACCTGGTGTTTCAATCGTGGCTGGTATTTTTGTTTTTAGGCCCACTTCCAGATCGGTACCCGTAAGTTCAATTTCATCTTGACCAGTCTTAATCAAAATATTAGCCAGAATGGGCATGGTATTTCTCTTCTCCACAATTCCTTGAAGAAGTTGGAGTTCCTTAATTATGTCATCTTTATCGGTTCTGAACTTCATTTTTTTCACCTTTTATTAAATTATATTCTTATTCTTTCTTTTTTGTTATTTCTAAATTAGATTAAATAATAAGAATAATAAAATCAATGAAAATGTGAAAAATATCCATCATCCTTTTTATTATCTATCGGATATGATTGATTAAATTGTTCAATTCTCTGTGAAAATCAGGACTTTCTTCGAGTAATCTCTCAATTTTTCGCAAGCTATGAAGAACTGTAGTATGGTGTTTTCCACCAAATTTTCTCCCAATCTCTGGTAAAGAGGCATTGGTGAGTTTCTTGGCTAGATACATTCCTACCTGCCGAGGAAAGGCAATTTTGGGAGAGTTATTTTTTGATTTAAGTTGCGAGATTTTTATCTTGTAGTGTTGAGCGACAGCTTTTTGAATTTTCTCAATTGAAAAAACATTACTTCCAGAGTCGATAAGTCCTTTTAAAGCCTCTTCGGCCAATTCTAAATCAATATCCTGGCCTTTAAGAGATGAGTAGGCAATGACTCGGCGTAAAAACCCTTCTAATTCACGAATATTAGATTGGACTTTATCGGCAATGTAAAGAGCCACGCTCTCTGGCAATATTACTCCCTCTAAATTAGATTTTTTCTTTATGATAGCTACCCGAGTTTCAAGATCAGGGGGTTTTAGATCCGCAATTAATCCCCATTCAAAACGCGAGCTAAATCTTTCCTCTAAATTAGGGATTTCCTTGGGAGGGCAATCACTAGTGATAACTATTTGTTTTTGAGCTTCGTAGAGGTGGTTAAAAGTGTGAAAGAACTCTTCTTTAGTCCTTTCTTTACCACTTAAATAATGAACATCATCGATAAGAAGAATATCGACATTCCGGTACTTCTTCCGGAAATCAAGTATTTTTCCATATTGTAAATGATTTATTAAATCATTCATAAATTTTTCGGTGGTTACATACATGACCTTCAATTGCGAAGTTTTATTAATCGTGTAATGACCAATAGCATTCATTAAGTGAGTTTTTCCTAAACCTGCTCCTCCATAGATATAGAGAGGGTTATAAGAGCGGCCTGGATTTTGAGCTACAGCCAAAGCAGCCGCATGAGCAAATTGATTGCAAGACCCGACCACAAAATTACCAAAAGTATAATTGGGATTTAAGTTGGGTGAGAGGATAGGTCCCTGTTTGGTCTTTCTTTCATGAGGTGAACGGCGAATGAAGGAGGATGAGTTTTCTTCATAAATATAACGAATTTCGTAAATTTTATTTAAAGCATCTTGAGAACTTTCGGCGATAAGGCTTCCATAATGGAAAGATAACCAATCTTTAAAGTAAGCATTGGGAACTTTGATATAGAGAACTTCTCTTTCTTGTCCAATGTAGTGAGTTGGAGAGAACCAAGTTTCGAAGCTCCGGGAGTCAATCCTAGTCCTAATTCTAGTTTTGATTCTCTGCCACGGATTCAAAGTATCATTATTATTACTCATCTTTTCTACATTTTTCCACAGATATTTCCACACCTGTGGAAAAAATCTGATATCTTTAATTGGTTAATAGGTTTCCCAAAGGCGCAGCTATAATAACACTTGCCCAAGGTGATTTCAAGAGTTTTTATTTTAAAAAAACAATTTTAATTCATCAAAGAATTGAATTTCCAGCAACCTGATTTTGGCCAGCTTGCTTGGGGGGCAAAGCAGCTAGAGGATCGCCTTGCTTTTTAAATTTATCTCTCCCTTTCACAGGGAAAAAAAGAGGTTAACTAATGAAATTTTCCGGCCTTAAAAATCGAAACCAATCCAAAATTTAGTTTGCCATTTACCGATGGTATTAAAATCAAAAGGATTAGAAAGATCAGGCACTTCAATCCTTTTGACAAAGTCAAGGTGGAGGGGAAAACCAAGAAAGAAAAACTCGAGTCCAAACCCGTAGGAACCAAGGGCATCAAAAGCGACCAGTGGATTGCGTAGGTCTCCCGAGAAACGATAGAACTGGGCCGGATAGCCTTTTAGTTTGGCTCGAGCCAGGTCAACAAATAGAGTTCCCCTAATGGGCCCGATCTGGCCGATGAGGGTGGAGGCTAAGTTTATCAGGGGAAACCGGAATTCTAAGTTAGCATACCAACCTTCATGGCCAATTAAATTGTAGTAATAGGAGGAACGAACTTGGTTGTTTCCGCCAAAATAAAAGACATAAGGATTTTTACCCCGGCTCATAAAGCCCACGAAACGGAACGCAAACAAGGCGTCCGATCCAAGGTAAAAATATTGACGCAAATCAACTTGGCCAGTAGTATTTTTGAAGAAATCTTGACTTACGGGGATTGCCTGGCTTAGGGTTAAACTAAACGTATTCCCGGCAGCAGGGCCGTAATTCTTGAAGTGAGTGGTTTCTCCGACCAAAGAAAAGGAGGCCGCTAGTAAATTTCCATTCCAAAAGTAGCTGAAACTCCGGTTGTATAAATACAGGTAACTGAGCATATAAGGATCATAAAAATCCTCTTCATAATGAGCGTAATTAAGAGAGGCTTCAGCACGATAAAACTTGTTGAAGGGATAATAGGCGCTAATGTTGAGGCCGGAAATTTTACGAGTAGCAATAGCATCACGATAAGATAGATAGTTATAAAGTGTTGGGTCGTAGTAATAAAAGTCAGGATAATAGTAAAAAGTATACTGAAAGGCACTGGTCGCAAATTGAAGACGGTTTCTTTGGTTGATGTAGGTAAAATAATAGGAACGAAAACTTTGGACCTGGTAAGCCATAAGATAAAAGGTGTGATCGGCCAATAAGTCGGAAAACGCGATAGCTGATCCTCCGTAGATTGACCCATCTGTAGAAACAATAGCGTCAAGGGGTGGACGGGAAGAAAGGTAAAGTTTCCCGATTCCTTTATACTTTTCAACTTTGGCGGGATCTATAGTTAGAGAAAGCGCCGGCTGATATTTTTTATACTGATAGTCAGGGCTCCTCTTCGCCAAGACAACTGTTTTTTCAACGATTGGCTCTAGGTCTTCGGGGCCAAAGATTTGAAAGGCCCCTTTGTTAAAAGAAGCAAAGATAATTTTCTTGGGATTACTGGGGTGGGGTAGAGGAAAGAAATTACCAGTGCGAACGTCGGTATATCTTTTTAACTCTCCGGTGGTTAAGTTGAGAGAATAGATGTTGAAGGCCTCTCTCATATCCCCGGAAAAGAAGATTTCTTGACCATCAGGGCTGAATTCGGGCGAAATAGTATTTCCCGCGCCGAAGGTAAGTTGGGTTTTGTCCTGAAGATTGTCAAGGGGAGAGAGAAATATTTTGTCGTAAGCCTCGAGACGAACAGTGTAAACAATTTTCTGTCCATCGGGAGAAATGGCTGGAGCTTTTTCAAAAAGATCATCATTGGTCAAATTGATTATTTCTTCGGTGTCGAGATTAAGTTGGAAAAGATCGTGGCGGCCATTGGTAAAGGCCGTAAAATAGAGAAGATTCCGTTGGGGATGAAAACGAGGGGAAGATGGTTGATCATAGGGAATTTTTACCTTCTGGATTATTTTTCCAGTTAGCGGATTAAGGATATATAAAGCATGCTTTTGACCAGAGCGGCCGAAAAAAGCAAGCCGGTCCCCATCGGCTGACCAATCCAAGTCTCGACCCTTGGAGGGGTCTATCTCAAACTTTATATTTTCATACTTCCAGGTGAATCCTTTAGTGATATTCTGGATGATTTCGCCATTTTTGGTGGAAATCATAACAATATCAATGTCGTAGTCTTTGACGTTATAAGTAATGGCGGCAACGATATCACCAGAGGGAGAAAGCGCGTGAGAAAATGAGAAGTAATAGGCATTTAGAGGAAATTCTGGCCCGAGGGGCAAGCTGTAATCCTCGGGATTTTCGCGCAGGAGGAAAGGCCGGTTTTTTTCCCGGAGATACTTTTTAAAGGCGTGATTAAACTCTTTATAAGTCTGGCCAAAAGCCCTTTTTATGGGATCGCGGCGGCCAATTAAGGGAGAATTTTTCATTGTCTGCCAAAATTCGCGGATACCGCTTGGTCCGAATTGAACTTCGATAAAGTCATAAATTGCATGGCCGAAGTCGTAGGCGGGATCCCGGGGAAGCGGATAGCGGGAAATCATCTGGCCTGACTTGGTAAGCTCTGGGATCCGGTCATTAAGCACTGCATCCCGGACAATCAACGAGGACCAAAAAGTCCAGTTCTGAGTGTTATACTCAGAAAAGCCTTCCATCACCCAGAGGGGAGGTGCGGAAACGGCATAAAGGGCTCCTCCTGGGCTACCCCAGAGAAGATCATATTCAAAAATGTGAGTCAACTCGTGTTCAATAAGATTTTCCATTTCGTCAGGGGCTAAGTCTCCGTGAATGGCGATACGATAGAGCACCGGTTCGGCCACCCCCAACACTCCCTCGGAAATGCGAAATAAATTAGTTTGTTCAAGATCAGTAAAAGTAGAATAAAAAATAAGGGGAACAGTGGCCGAAAGCTCATGTTTTATTTTGTGGCTTATTCGCTGATAGGCGCTTTCTGCCAAGGAGGCAATAATTTTGAGCCGGTCTAAGTCATTATGGTAATAATAAATATCAAAATGTTCAGTTTGGTAATGTTGCCAGTGAAATTTACTATATTGGACTTTATTTTTGCCGTAATAGGGGAAATAAATGAATTGAGCCATTAATCCCTGGGCAATCCCTAGAAAAACGACAAAGATTAGCCATTTCTTAAGGATTACTTTCATGGTTTGACCTCTTTATCGGATTAAATAACGTTCTTGAATGCGTTCGCCACCAAATAATTGGCGAAAGAATTTTTGCTTCACTTTTTGGATAAGATTAAAAAAGGCAAAGTATGCTGTTTGATTTTTATTTTGGGAGAGATGATTTTCCTTGAATTGTCGGTGATTGACAATCTCCCCTGTCTCGGAATCAATTAGATAAAGGTCCAGTACAAGAGAGAAGAATTTTCTTTCGGCTAATTGGGGAGAAGATTGAAAGGGATCTTCGAATTGGCGTTTCTCGCGCCGCAGGAGAGCTTTCCGAACTTCTTCTTTATATTCGGCCAGTCCCGTGAAGAATAAAGCTTTACTTTGAGGGGCCTGACTTTTCCAAAAGTCTTTATCCTTGATAATGGCTTCTTCTGGGATGGAGATGTCTTCCAGGGCTATCTTCTGGTCGGTAGCTTTGCTTAATTCAAATTGCCAATAATCGCGGAGTTCTTTGTCGAGATTCATGCCTTTTGGTTGTCTCTTGACCACAAAGTGGACAATTTTTATTTCGGAATATTCTTCCAGGGATAACACGGTTTGGATGGGGAACTCCATCCGTAGTTTGACATAATTATAGCTTGAGCAAGCAAAAGTTCCCCAGATCACCACCAAAATGAGGAGGATGAACTTATTTCTTTTTGTCCTGGCCATCTTTCTTCTCCCCAGCGTCGAAGGCGGGATTCTTCTCTAGCGAAAGGCTGGTTTGGAACTTATTGTAGTTAGCTTGGATATAATGGTTGTTGGGATCGAGTTTTAAAGCTAGCTCATATTCTTTTTTTGCTTCTTCCCAGAGACCCTTCTTTTCGTAGGCCACCGCCAGATTATTATGGGCGGCAGCGGAATTAGGATGGCTTTCCACTACTTTTTTCCAGCGAAAGATAGCCTCATCCCATAGATCTTGCTGGGCGGCTTTGATTCCGAAGGCGAGTTGCGATTGAAGGCCGGAAGAAGCGCAACTGGCAAGGGTTAATCCGAGGGACAGAATATAAATAGAAAACAAATAAGGTTTCAATTTATTCATGGCGTCAGCAATTTATAAGATACTCCTTTCTTTTCGGTTTTGTCAATTTAAGATTCCTGTCACTTGGGGGCAAAGCCAAAATTAAAATAATAAACTTGGTTAATGAATACTCTATTCGCTGATTTCTTGGGCTGATTGACTTTTGTTTCATTAGCTGCCAGTTGCAAATCGGGCATGATAAATTAGCCCAGGACGATAAAATCAAGCAGCACCTTAAATTATAAGCAAGAAAGGGGCCAACATTATCTTCTGGAGGAAGCCACGACAGTTGTCTTTGAAAATTGACAGTTGTCATCGCGAGGCGACATGTCCATTATTGCCTGTCATCATTTTTCAGAGCACAAGGAAAAAAAGGAGAAAGAAATAAGTTTTTGGGCTTCATTTTTTGCTGCTCTGCCAATATTCATGATTCAAATTAATAGCTGTTGATCAAGCTATCACGGTTTTGGAAATGCTTGCTTTTTATCCGAAAAGCTTGGAATTTTGGTCAAGTTATGCTATAAAACTTATTCCATAAATAATAAATTCTTCAAGAAGAGAAAAAGAGAGAAAAAAATGCCGAAAGTTTGTGAAATATGTGGGAAAGGACCTATTTTTGGCCAGACTTTGAGTCATTCTCATAAGGCCTCGAAGAAAAAATGGAAGCCCAATCTTCAACGAGTCAAAGCCCAGACCACAACTGGGGCTAGATACATTTGGGTTTGTACTCGTTGTCTCCGAGCGGGTAAAGTGACCAAAGCAATTTAGTGGTTATTTCTGGCTAACCGACAATACAGCCGCAATTTTCTTGATTTCCTGTTGAATTTTTTTAAGGTGAGGGTAATCTTTGACGGTAATAAGAAGCGAGATGAGGGCCTGGCCATCAGAAAAAACAGAGGCTTTGGCTTGTTTTATGTTCGCTTGTTGCTCGGCGATAACCGTCGTAATTTGAGCTAGTAACCCCGGGCGATCTTCAGTAGCAATCTCTAATTGGGCCGGAAAAGGCCCCCCAGCGGAGGAGGGCCAAGAAATTTCGACTATTCTTTCCGGATTGAGCCTTTCTTGCACCACTAGTGGGCAGCGCTGGGCATGAATGGTTATTCCCTCGCCGACGGTTAAATAGCCGATGATTGGTTCCCCCTTGATTGGATGGCAGCATTTGGCCAAGCGGAAGGAAGTTGTTTTGTCTTTGATAAGAGTTGCCTCTGAGAGAGTCCGGCGAGATAGTCGGGGCACCATTCTCTTGATTAAAGAAGCTCTCTTAGCCTCTTCGGGAGGAAGTTGGGCCAGGCGCTGGATTAATTTCCGAGAGAAAGTAAGCTTGCCTCTCCCGAGGAGAGAATAAAGGGTCTCTTCATTCTTTATCTTTAAATTAGTAAGCTTTGCTAGAGCCTGGAGAAAAAACTCAGGGGGAGTAGCCGGCCACCCCTGTTGGCTGGCCACCTTTTGCCAAAGATGCTTTCCCCAGGCAATATGTTGTTGGCGTTGTTGTTGGTTAAGCCATCTTCTGATATGTTGGCGAGCGGCATGGGTAAAGGCCATATTTAGCCATTCTCGGCGGGGGTATATATCAGGGCGGGTAATTATTTCCACTATCTCACCCGATTTTAAGATGGTCTTAAGTGGAACCGGGCGAGAGTTAATCCGGGCTTCGGCCGCATGAAGCCCAATCTCGGTGTGAATTTTAAAGGCAAAGTCGAGAGCAGAAGCCCCTAATGGAAGTGACACCCTGTCTCCTTTGGGGGTTAAAACGGTGATGTCTTCGGGAATCAGGTTTGATTTCAAGGAACGAAGAAAATATTGAGGGCTCTTGTTCTCCTGATAAAGATCGACCATTTCCCGAAGCCATTGGAGGCGAAGGTTTTGCTCCGCGTCGGGAAGAATGGTTGGCTCCTTATATCGCCAATGGGCCGCAATCCCATGTTCGGCGATTTCATGCATTTTTTTTGTTCGAATCTGGACTTCGATAGTTTTCTTCTTGCCGACAATAATAGTAGTATGAATAGATTGGTAGAGGTTAGACTTAGGCATGGCAATGAAATCATGAAAGCGGTGCGGGATGTGCGGCCAATGCTCATGAATAATCCCTAGAGCATGATAGCAGTTAGAAAAAGAATCTGTTATTAACCGCAAAGCCATGAAATCATAAACTTCTTCAAAGGTAATCCCCCGTTTTTTCATTTTGTTATAGATACTGTAAAGCCTTTTAATCCGGTGCTGAATTTCAGCTGGAATCTGATTTTCCCTCATCAAGGAGGCCATCGTCTTTTTCGTTTTTTTCAGTGTTTTTTCAGCATCTTTGCGAATGGGATCGACTATCGAAGCGATTCTAAAATAACTTTCGGGGTCCACGTACCGGAAAGAGAGATCTTCCAGTTCGGCTTTTATTTTTCCCATCCCCAGGCGATTGGCTAAAGGAGCATAAATGTCTAAAGTTTCTTGAGCTATTTGTTGTTGTTTTTCTTCGTCTAAGTATTTCAAAGTTTTGAGATTATGAAGTCGATCAGCCAGTTTGATGAAAATAACTCGCAAGTCATCGGTCATGGCCAGGATGATTTTGCGGAGGCTTTCGGCATGGCGAGTAGTCGGAGAGGCCTCTTGGAGGCGGCTTATTTTAGTGACCCCTTCAACTAAATGAGTGACTTCAGAGCCAAAGATTTGGTTTAGCTCGTCAGCCGTAGTTGGGGTGTCCTCTAAAACATCATGCAAGAGACCAGCGGAAATAGTGGTCGGATCCATTTTCATCTCGGCCAGAAAAGCGGCCACTTCCAAAGGGTGACTGAGGTAGGGTTCTCCTGAGCGGCGAGTCTGGCCTTGGTGAGCTTGGGCAGCGAATACATATGCTTTTTTTAAAAGGGTAAGATCTTTTTCTGGTAAATAAGAAAGTTTGTCCAGGATATCGTCAAATCGAATCATTTTTTATTGCCGATGCCAGGTTAATCGCTATGGACCTTCACTTTTTTTCTCTATCGACAATCCAAGCCACAGCTTCTAATAATGTGGAAGCAATGAAGGCCGGTTGGTGGGGAGATGAGGCCAGCTCTTGCCGTGATTTTTCTCCGTATCCCGTGAGCACGAGGATTGGAGTGACCCCCAAGTTGAGGCCAAACTGGATATCTTCAACCTTATCCCCGATCATATACGATTGAGACAAATCAAGTTGCCAGTCGCGGGCTGCCCGGAGACCAAGGCCCGGCAAAGGTTTCCGGCAGCTGCAATCCTGACGATACCGGACCTCGGGAGAAAAAAGATAATGAGGACAATAATAAAAGGCATCAATTTGAGCCTTTTGGGCTAAAAAGTCCTGATGAAGACGATGGTGAATATCGAGAAGTTCTGTTTCCTTGATTAGACCCCGGCCCACCCCAGACTGATTAGTAATGACAAGTACTTTAAATCCCAGATTATTGAGGAGGCGAACGGCTTGGAAACTGTAAGGATAGATCTCGATGAGATGATAGGAATTAGGGTAACCCACATCTCGATTTATTGTCCCATCCCGATCAAGAAAAACAGCTTTGTTTTTCATTTTAGTTTAAAAATTTTTCCGCCGAGGTCAAGACTTCTTCAGGAGTGATAGAGGTTAAACAACGATGGTCAAAAGGGCAAGTGCGGTACCAACAGGGCCAACAGGGAGCGGGTTTTTTTAAAACTTGGGCGGGAGGACGAAAAGGCCCTGTTTGACGAGGATCAGTGGGCCCAAAAAGGGCGACCACGGGAGTGCGAACCAGGTTAGCCAAATGTAAAGGGCCAGAATCGTTGGCCACGACAAGATGGGCTTGCTGAATTAGCTTAATTAATTGGGGAAGAGAAGTCCGTCCACACAGGTTTTTTAAAGGAAAAGGCGCTAAGGAAGAAATTTGGGCACCCAAAGCAAACTCTTTTTGGGTGCCGACGAGTACTATTTCGGCGTTTTTTTGGGCCAAAAGTTCAGCCAACTGGGCAAAGTGCCTTGCCGGCCAGCGTTTAGCGGGGCCATAGGCAGCCCCGGGATGAAAAATGATCCAGGGTTTTTTCTTATCCAATTGGAAAGCTTCTGCTAGAGCGTCTCTTTGGCGGGGATCTTCAGGAAGAGGCAAGCTGAAAACTTCTGAGTCATCAGAGGAGAGACGACACTCGAGAGCAAGAAGCAACTGGCGGTAATATTCAACTTGATGAACTGGACCAGCGGGAGGAGAAGGGGCTCGGGTTAAAAGCAGGCGGCGACCATCTTGAGAGTACCCCCATCGCTGCGGGATGCGGGCTAGGGAGAAAAGAAAAGCAGAAGAAAAAGAATTGGTCAAAAGCAGGCCCAGTTCAAACTGTTGCTGATGAAGGTTTTGAGCGAAGGAAAAAAAATCACGTAGATGGTTTATTTTTCCCAGAGAGACAAACTCAGATATGAAGCCTAAAGGGGAGTAGAGATCCTGAGCCCAAGGTTGGCCCATGATAACGATTTGGTCATGGGAAAAGTTATAATGAAGGTCTTTAATGGCGGGAATAGCCAAGACGGCATCCCCTAGCCAATTAGGGACGCGAACTAAAATTTTCATCGCTTTCATTTTAAGGGCTGGCAGGAAAGTTGTCAAAAGACAGGGAGAATAACTTGAGGGGAAAACTCTCCGGCTAGGACTCAGAAGTAGTTTTGTTTTTTCCGGGTTTTTTGTCTTCCATAGCAGCGGATTTCTTCTTGGGGCTAGAAGCGTGCTCCTGTTTTGAGCGAGATGAATTAGAGGGATTGGGTCGGGCATAGTCGGTTACGTACCAGCCGCTACCTTTGAAGTGAATAGCCGGGGCGGAGAGGACCTTTTTAATGGGCCCTCCACAGCGAGGGCAGAAGTCAGGACTAGCTTCATTTAGTCGCTGGAATTTTTCAAAACGGTACCCACATTCAAGACATTTATACTCATATATAGGCATTTTCCTATCCCCTCTAAAAGTGAACAAGGAAAAAGTAAATAAAAATTATAGCATAGAACATGGAGATGTCAATCTTGTTCCTTGCTCTTGGTAAAATCTCCAAAATGGTGGGTTGGAAGGCAGTTAGGTCAAGTTGACAAAGCACCTTAAATTGGTATAATAGGATAACTTTTTTAGAATTTAACTAAGTGAATAGCGATGATTATTGACCTTGAGCGTATACCTAAAGAAGGGCTGCATGTTGATCGCTATTTTGAACTTGAAAATGGCGAGTTAGTGGAAGAAGAGGCGATTCTGTTAGAACCCTTGCATGCCCAAATTGATCTTTGTAAACAAGGCCAGGAGATATCGATTAAAGGAAAGATAACAACCGTGATCAGTTTTATTTGCAGTCGCTGCCTGGCTCCTTTCGAATTTAAGGTCGACGCCGAATTTGACTTAGTCTTTCTTCCGGAAGAGTTGTTTGAACTTAAAGAAGAACTATCCGATGATGATTTGGATTTGTTTTTTTATTTTCAAAACCAAATCAACCTTAGAGAAATAGTGCTGGAACAGTTAAATTTAACTTTTCCGATGAAACCTTTATGTTCGCCAGATTGCCAAGGTATTTGTCCTGTTTGCGGGCAGATTATAAGTGAGGGGAATTGTCATTGCCAACAGAATCTAACTGATCCCCGATTGGAGAAACTCAAAACTTTTTTAAAGAGATAAAAAAAATGGCTAATCCAAAAAGAAAACACTCCCATTCCCGGAAGGGAAAGAGAAGAGCCCATGATGCTCTAAAAATGCCTCCCTTGGCGTTATGTCCTAATTGTGGGACGCCCAAGATCCCTCATCGGGCCTGCCCGGAATGTGGTTATTATCGGGAACGGCAAGTTATTGAAGGAGCAGAAGAATAGACCACTGGTAGGAAGGCAGTGAGGATTGCAGTTGATGCGATGGGCGGTGATTTTGCCCCTTCGGTGATAGTGGAAGGGGCTAGTCTTGCCGCTCGTGATTTTGCCTTAGAAATCCTGTTAGTAGGCACCGAAGCCCTTATTGAGCCGGCATTAAAGTCCCAGAGTTATAACCAAGCCTCTAACAATATTCGGATTGTTAATGCGGCTGAACAGATTAGCATGGGAGAAGGCCTGTTGTCTTTTCGGCGCAAAAAAAGGTCTTCAATTAGAGTTGGCCTTCAACTAGTAAGGGACAAATCAGCCGACGCTTTTGTCAGCATGGGCAATACAGGGGCTGTCGTCTATATTGCTCGCAAAGTTCTGGGGGCTCTCCCGGGAGTTGAGCGGCCAGCTTTATCTCTTCTCGTGCCTTCCCTGGAAGGAATGAGCTTACTCATCGATGTTGGCGCCAATGCTAATTGTCGCCCTCCCCATTTGGTCCAATTTGCGTTGATGGGGAAAGTGTTTATGGAATCAGTGTTGGGCATTAAAAAACCCCGCGTAGCCCTGATGAGTATTGGCGAAGAAGAAACTAAAGGCAATGATTTAATCCGTGAAACCCATGAAGTGCTCAAAAACATGCCCTTAAATTTTATCGGTAATGTGGAGGGGAAAGATATCTATGCAGGTAAAGCGGAAGTAATTGTCAGTGATGGCTTCACCGGCAATGTGGCCTTAAAGGTTAGTGAAGGGATGGTGGACACCTTGATGCACCTTGCTCGTTCAGAGGTGATGAAAAATTTATTAGCCAAAATAGGGTTCATTTTAATGAAGAGGAACCTTAAGAAGATTTATAAACGAGTGGATTATTCGGAATATGGAGGAGCCCAGCTGTTGGGAGTAAATGGAGTCGTGGTCATTGGTCATGGCCGCTCTTCCTCAAGAGCCGTGAAAAATGCCATCAGGTTGGCCCGCGATTTTGTGGATAACAATGTGTTAGAAAAAATTCAACAAGAAATAGCCCGGTATGCACCTAGCTATAATCCTTAAAAATACCTTAGGGAGAGGGTCAAATGCTGTTTAAAGATAAAATCTCGATAGTCACCGGAGCATCCCAAGGAATTGGGAAGGCCATTGCTGATTTGCTAGCCCAAGAAGGCGCGCGGGTTATTTTATGGGATATTCGGGAAGAAAAGTTAAAGGACGTCGCCCAGGAAATACAAACCCGTGGCGGTCAAGCTGATTTTCAGCAGGTGGATGTCTCTAAGCTGGCCGAGGTTGAAGAAGCGGCCAAAACGGCGCTAGATCATTACGGTCAAATTGATCACCTCGTTAATAATGCTGGAATTACACGGGATAATTTACTAATGAGGATGAGTGAGGAGGAATGGGATTTAGTTTTCCAGGTTAATCTAAAAGGGGTGTTTAACTGTTGTAAGGCTGTTATTCGAGCCATGATGAGTCGTCGTCAAGGCCGAATTGTCAACATCGCTTCGGTGGTGGGACTAATGGGCAATCTAGGACAGACCAATTATGCCGCTTCCAAAGCTGGAGTTATTGGGTTTACCAAATCCTTGGCCCGGGAAGTGGCCGCGCGCAATATAACGGTTAATGCAGTTGCCCCGGGGTATATTTTAACGCCCATGACCGAAATTCTTTCCGAACAGACCAAGCACATGTTTTTAAACTTGATTCCTTTAAAAAAGTTTGGCCGGCCGGAAGACGTGGCCAAAGCAGTTCGCTTTCTTTTATCCGAAGATGCGGCTTATATAACAGGCCAAGTTCTCAATGTTAACGGGGGCATGTATATGTAAAAGAAGGCCAAGTGCCTTTGCAAATATTCATTTAAGGAGGAGACAATGGAGCGAGAAGAACTTCTCAAGAAAGTAAAAGCCATCGTGGCGGATAAGCTCAGCATCAGTGAAGACCAAGTCACGGAAGATGCTTCTTTTATCGACGATTTGGGTGCGGATTCTTTGGATACCGTGGAATTAGTTATGGCTTTGGAAGACGAATTTGATCTAAACATACCCGATGAAGACGCCGAGAAACTCACTACGGTGGGTAAAGCCATAGATTATGTCCTTGAGCAACTGGCCAAGAAGGAACAAAGTTAGTTTATTGTTGAAGTGGGGAGCCAGAAAACCATGAGGGGTAGTTTATCCCAACGGCGAGTGGTTATCACGGGCATCGGCCTTGTTTCTCCTCTTGGGGTCGGGACAGAGCAAAATTGGGAAGCAATCACAGCGGGGAAAAATGGGATTGGCCTAATCACCTTATTTGATGCTTCTGCCTATTCTTCTCAGATTGCCGGTGAGGTTAGCGGTTTTGACCCCTTAAATTTTGTAGAAAAGAAAGAGTTGCGGAAGATGGATCGTTTTATTCAATTCGCCATTGCTGCGGCCGAATTAGCGGTTGCTGATGCCGGGTTGAAAACAGATGGTTTGGCCGGAGAGAAGACAGGGGTCTATATTGGTTCGGGAATTGGAGGGATTGGTTCGATCGAAGATAATTATCGGCTTTTACTGGAAAAAGGTCCCCACCGCGTTTCGCCTTACTTCTTGGTGGCAACCATCATCAATGAAGCAGCCGGGCAGGTGTCTATTCGCTTTCGCGCCAAAGGCCCCAATTCAGCCACCGCCACCGCTTGCGCTACCAGCACGCATGCCGTTGGAGATGCCTTTCGAATAATTGCTCGTGGAGATGCCGAAGTCATGATTGCCGGAGGAGCTGAGGCCCCGGTAACTCCCTTAGGAGTAGCTGGCTTTTGTGCCATGCGAGCCCTTTCCACGCGCAACGAGGCTCCCGATAAGGCCTCCCGTCCTTTCGATGCCGAAAGAGACGGCTTTGTCATAAGCGAGGGAGCGGGAATTCTAATCCTCGAAGAACTTGGTCATGCACTTCGACGCAACGCTCGAATCTACGCGGAAGTAGTGGGCTATGGGATGACCGCAGATGCCTATCACGTGACGGCGCCTTGCCTTGACGGAGACGGAGCTTATCGGGCAATGAAATTGGCCATCGAAGATGCCGGGATTTCTCCTTGCGAGGTTGATTATATTAATGCGCATGGAACATCTACTCAATATAACGATAAGATTGAGACCTTGGCCGTGAAGAAACTTTTCCAGGAGCATGCCTTTAAATTGGCGATAAGCTCAACAAAATCGATGATTGGACACCTATTAGGCGCGGCCGGGGGTTACGAAGCCGGCATTTCTGCCTTGGCTATTTTTCATCAGCAAATTCCGCCCACGCGCAATTATGAACATCCTGATCCGGAGTGTGATTTGGATTATGTTCCCCATCGAGCTCGTCCCGGGGAAATCCAATATGCTTTATCCAATTCTTTTGGCTTTGGCGGAACCAACGGAGCTCTCTTGCTTCGGCGATTTTCGGGCTAGAAGGAGAAAGGTTTTCGACTTCAGAGGAACCGAGAAAAAAATTTTTCTTTGTCGAAAAATTAAAAGGAGGTAGCGGTGAATATTTTTGTCTTTGTTAAAAGAGTACCGGACACCGAGTCTAAAATTCGCATTAATCCAACCAGCACTAATATTGTCTTTGATGGTTTAAACTATATTCTCAACCCTTATGATGAGTATGCCGTGGAAGAAGCCTTACGCATTAAGGAATCTCAGGGAGGTCAAGTAACTGTCTTTTCGGTGGGGCCGGATGAAGCACAGGCTATTCTTAAAAAATGTCTGGCTATGGGGGCTGACGAAGCTGTTTTAATTAAAGATGAGAGTGAGGAACTTTATGATGGTTGGCGGACAGCGCGGATTATTGTGGCCGCTCTCCAACAACATTACCCGGGCTTTGATTTGCTTCTTTTTGGTAAACAAGCCGTAGGAGATGATAACAGCCAAGTGCCCGCGATGGTAGCTGAGATGTTAGGGCTTCCCCAAGTCAATGTGGTCACCAAGCTGGAGATCCAGGGTTCCCAAGGGGTTGCTTATCGAGAGATAGAAGGGGCTCATGAGAAAGTAGTGTTTTCTTTGCCGGCGGTGATCAGTGCCCAGAAGGGTTTAAATGAGCCTCGTTACGAAACTTTGCGAGGCATTATGGCGGCCAAACGCAGGCAAATCCCCGTGTTAACTCTTGAGCAGCTTGGCTTAACCGAAGAAGAGATAAAACCGAAGGTAGCCGTCGTCAAAGTAGAAGCGCCCCCTCCCCGGAAAGCCGGGCAAGTTATCGATGAAGAGATCACAGAGGCAGTGAAAAAGTTAGTGGCGTTTCTCCATGAAGAAGCCAAGGTTATCTAAGGAGGAAAGAAATGATTCTTGTTTTTGGTGAAATTAGAGATGGGCAACTGAAAAAAGCCTCTCTGGAAGCTCTCTCAACAGCCCGCCGGGTGGGAGAGACATCAGGCTTGAAGGTAGGCGCCGTTATCGTTGGCTCTCTAACCGAAGAAACGAAAGAGTCTTTCCAGCGTTGCGGGGCCGATATAATTTACTGTCTCAGTCATCCCCTTTTGGGTTCTTATTCTTCTTCGGGCTACAGTAATGCTCTTGCGCAATTAGTAACCGAGGAAAATCCAGAGGCTTTATTGCTGGCGGCCACGGCGATGGGGCGGGACTTGGCTCCTCGATTGGCGGCTCGTCTTAGGGTAGGCTTGGCCTCTGATTGTGTGCGTTTAGAGCTAAAAGAGGGAGTTTTCGAAGCCGTCCGGCCTATTTTTGCCGGCAAAGCCTTCTTGACGGTCCAGGCTTCCTCCTCACCTTTTCTGGCTACCCTGAGACCGAATGTCTTTCCGGTGGTCGAGAAAGCTTCTTCCAGCCTGGAAGTGGAGGAGAGGAAAGTTGACCTTGATGAAGATATGGTTAAGGAAAGAGTGGAAGAAATCGTCAGAGGAGAACAGGAAGAGTTGGACATCACCGAGGCCGAGATCGTTATTTCCGGCGGCCGGGGGATGAAAGGGGCGGAAAATTTTCAGCTTCTCCGGGAATTAAGCGCGCTTCTTCCCCAATCGGCTATCGGGGCTTCCCGCTCGGCTGTTGATGCCGGCTGGATTGATCATCAACATCAAGTGGGACAAACAGGCAAAACGGTTTCCCCGACCTTATACATGGCTTTTGGTATTTCCGGGGCTATTCAACATTTGGCCGGAATGTCTTCCTCGAAGTACATTGTGGCGGTGAATAAAGATCCCGAAGCTCCGATTTTTAAAGTGGCTGATTTTGGAGTAGTTGGTGACTTATTTGAAGTTATCCCCCATTTAAAAGAAGAGCTAAAAAAATTTAAATCCTAAGACTGGATTTTAGTCTTCATTTTATTAATATTTGCTTGTTTCCTTTGGTTGTCTTAGGAGCCTAAGTTATTGCCTTCTGATTTTCACTGAGATAAAAATTAGGTAAAATATGTGAGCTGTCACCGGTTTTTTGCCAGTTTTTTGGCCTATTCAACATCCCGATGCTCAATAAGGGTCGCCTCCCGTTGCTAGTGTTTCCAGCAAGACACGATTGGATTCAGAGCGAGTTTCGCCAACACTAGTTACATAGATAGCGGGCTCATCGACCACGGGACACTTGTTTTCACAAATCCCACAGCCGGTGCATTGCTCCAGATTAATAAACGGCGCTCGTTGAGTTTTGAGGAGGCCATCAGGTTGTCGCACTTGGGTTTCCACAAGTTGAATGGCCTTGGGAGAAACAGGGCAGTGTTCCTCACAAACAATACATGGTTCACCGATTTTCCAGGGAATACATCGATTTTTATCGATCCAGGCCGTCCCAATTTTGATCGTAGCTTTATCTTCAACCCGGAGCTCCTGGATGGCCCCGGTGGGGCAGACCTGGGAACAAAGGGTACAGTAGTATTCACAATGTCCGATGCGGGGAACCAGAATTGGAGTCCAGATTCCTTCGGGGCCAGCCTCGGTTAGGGCTGGCTGCAAACCGTTGGTGGGGCAGACTTTCAGGCATTCGCCACATTTAACACATTTCCGTAAAAATTTTTCTTCAGGGAGAGCACCCGGGGGGCGAATTCGTTTGGCTGAAGCTCGGTGCCGATCAGGACTCAAGCGAAAAAAAGGAACCGCCAAGGCGCCCAAGAGGGAACTCACCAGAAGCTGGCGGCGGGACAAATTGACCATGGCCGTGCGCTGGGGGGACAATTTAAAAGGAAAGGTAATCGCCCCTGTAGGACAAATGGCGCTGCAGGTGAAGCAATAGACGCACTCAGTAATTGTCCATTTTTCTGGGGGATAAGGGATGGCATCTGTTTCACATTCGAAGGTGCATAGATTACACTTAATACATTTTTCTTCGTCGATCTTAATTTTGAGCCTGTTCCAACGAGCAAAAAGCCCTAGTAGAGCGCCCAAGGGACAAACATAGCGACACCAAAATCGTTCTTTTTTGAGGTTAAGCAAAAGGACAAAAAGAAAGAGAAGGGATAAACCCAAAGCTTGGAGAAAGACGGTGTTGATTCCCAGATTTTCGGAGAATTGAACTAGGCTATCTCCGATGGTGAAAAGATGGAGTTGATAAAACAGAGAAATGAGGGCTGAGAAAACAAGCGTCAGGGCGGGGAGGATACCTGTAATAAAAGACCGGTAAAGAAAGGAAAAAGGGTCGAAAAAACCCACCAGATTGAGAGTGAGGAAGGAACTTATAAGAAGAAAGAAAAGGAGATAATATTTCCAAAGTTTAGGCGAAAAGGTGGATTTTGTTTTGGTTTTAAGCCACTTCAACTTTTTGAAGACAAAGGAAGAGAATTGGTGGATGGCTCCTAAAGGACAAACCCAGCCGCAAAAAACTCTCCCCACCAACAGAGTAACAATTAAGGTTATAACTGACAAAAGAAACAGATTGAAGATGAGATGGGAGGCTAAGTAAGTAGTGAGCGCAAGAAGAGGGTCAAAGTGAAAGAAAATTTCAACCTCTCCGATGTAGTCCTTTCCGGGAAAACGCGTTTGGAGCAGGAGGATGAAAAAGAGGGTAAAAAATACTAGTTGCGAAGTTATGCGGGTGAATTGAAGGAGACGGTAGGTTTTAGATTTTTTTCTCGACAATTTTCATTTTCTCCCGATAGATTTCTCCTCGCCCTTTCTGGTGAGCAAGGCGTAAGAAGGTTAGCTCTTCAGGGGGAATTTCAAAAAGAGAAGCGCCTAAAGCATCCACGGCGGTATAATCTTGACTAGCGATGAGAGTTTTGACCAATTTAACGTCGGAGAGACGCCCCCCTTGGGGACCATTCCGCCAGAGGAGACGATAAGCATCGAGAATACTCAGGGCAGGCTTGAAGAAAGAAGCCAGGTCAACCATGGCGTAGTCGAGTTTTTGGTGGAGTTGATTCCGGTTGCCTCCCAAGGCGCCGAGCCAATTTTTCATCCCTAAAGTCACTCGCGATAAGCTGTGATGTTTGGCGACCGGCACGTTAATGAGCTTATCTGCTTCGATGAAATCAGTGTAGACCTCCCATTCTTTCAGCCAATCTCCGTGCAGAGGAATTTTTTTAAGTCGATGGGGATTAGGAAAGGACACCTTAGCTCCGGCTGCTTTAGCGGCTGAGGCGATGCCTGAGCGAGCATAGGTTCGCCGGGCCGGATTGCAGGGGTTATCGAGAACTTTAACTTCCTTAGCCCCTGCCTCCAGACAAAGCTTGACAACGGTGGCCACTACCTCAGGATTGGTACAGGCGGCTTGTTGGGGAGTGCGGTCCCAACCAATATTAGGTTTAACGACCACGATATCCCCGCGGGAAATAAACTGGGACATTCCTCCTAGAGCATTAATGGCCGTAGTTACTAACTCTGAGGGGGAATCGCCTTGAACGATGGCCACCAAAGGCGCGGTGGCGGGTGATTGCTCCTTAATCAAGGGATGGCCCATAATCAAGGGAGGCAGGGATAATGAGAGACCTCCCCAAGTAAGATTTTTGATGAAGGTTCGTCTTTTCATAGCTTTATCCTTTGCCAAGAGATTTTACATAGGCAATTATCCCGGCGAAAATGCCGTGGGCAATTTCTTCTCGGTATTGAGGAGATTTCAGACGCGATTCTTCATTAGGATTGCTGAGATGCGAGATCTCGACTAGAACCGAGGGCATTTCGGCGCCGATTAACACCCAAAAAGGCCCTCCCTTTACCCCCATATCCTTAACCGATGAATAGCGTTTTTGTAATTGCTTGACTAAGTTCTGATGAATGAGGCGGGCCAATTCTTGTGACTCTTTGATCTTGCTGTTCTGAACAATTTTCAAGATGATTTCCTTCATTTTTCCGATGTTTTTAGAAGAAGTCGCGTTTTCCCGGGCAGCAATGGCATTGACGTTGGGGTCAGGGCTAAAGTTAAGGTAGAAGCTCATAATTCCTCTTTTTTTGCGGTCGGGATTGGCATTGGCATGAATTGAGAGGTAAAGATCAGCTCCTTTTTGGTTGGCGATGATTGTCCGGTTCTCGAGAGGGACATAAATATCTGATTCGCGAGTCAGAAAAACCTCAAAGTTGTTGGTTTCCAAGAGCTTCTTGAGACGTAAACAAACATCAAGGACTACTTCTTTTTCTTTGAGCCCACCCCGGCCGATGCAACCTGGATCGCGGCCTCCATGGCCAGGATCAAGCACAATGCGCTGGACTCCCAAGCCTAGTTGGCGGGCCAAAGTGTAACCACCTTTAGTGGGTTGGGCTGGATGGGGAGGTTCTTCAGGAGTGGACGTAGATCCCTTGTGGGGATAGATGTCTAAAACAATTCGAAACGGGTCGGGAAGGGGGAAGACTTCGTATCTTTTGACTTGGGAAAAGTTTAAATCGACAACCACTCTAACTGTTTGGGGAGTTTTCTGGGCGATCCTGATTTTTTGAATGTAGGGATTATTAACAAAGATTGTCCGGCCATGGAGGATGGGATTGAGCTTCGCTTGGAAAACATCGATGTAGATTCTGTCTGGAGACTTGAGCTCATTAAAGACGTATTCTCTTAATTGGCCCACATCGATAACGATGCGGGTGTAAGAGGGATGGGTGTAAGAGCGAACGTTGTAAACTTCCACTTGTTGAGGAGCCGCCAAGCTCATGGTTAACAAGCCCACTATTAGAATATTTAACCCCGTGCGGAAAAGATTTTTGGTGATCATCTTAATGACGACAAATTCTATCTTTATAGTCAATTACTGTCAACAAATCGCCGCTAGGCTCCGAATTTTTTGAGTTTACCAGCATGGGCAAGCATTAAAGGCATCGCCCTCAGAGCTGGAAATCGGCCGAGATGACCAGTCTGACAAGCTAGTTCGGTAAACTTGTCCACGGTATCTACTCGGGCCGTGGCGGCGTGGAGCAGAAAGGGATTGGGGTGCCAAGAATGACTTTTAAGATAGCAGGGGGTGGAATGATCAGAGGTAATGACCAATACCTCGGGGTTAAGGGAGAGAATGGAGGGCAAGATAGCATCCACTTCCTCGATGGCTTTAATTTTGGATTCCAGCTGACCATCTTCACCTGCGGAATCGGTTTTTTTGAAATGAAGATAAAAAAAGTCAAAATGATCAAAGTTTTTGGTTAGGGTAAAGACTACATCAGCTGGTTCTGGTCCGACTTCCAGGACGGTCATGCCCACCAGACGGGCCAAGCCCTTATACATCGGATAATGAGCGATAGCTGCAGGATTGAGTCGATATAAATCTTGCATGGTGGGGATGTTGGGATAGCGAGCGAAACCTCGCAGGAGAATAGTATTAGCTTTATCTTCTGACTGCAAGAGGTTGGTCACTTGCTCGATAAAGCGATTAACCATTCGGGCTGTTTCCTCAGCTTCTGCTCTCAAGGCTTTGGTCTTGGTTAACGACTTATTTTCTTTTTGAGGGTCAGCATCAGTTAAAGCATCGGAAAGGCCGGGGAAACTAAATTTGACTACGAAGCGATGTTCTTTACCTGGGTAAAGTGTAATCCGTGGTTTTGTTTGCTTGCTGAGGGCTTGGTTTAAAATTTGGCACAATCGTTGATTTTCTTCGGTTGGTATCCGGCCAGCCCGACGATCAACAATTAAGCCATCCCGGAGAGTGGCGAAGTTACCTCGCGCCACCAAATCTTCCGGGCCCACTTCTACCCCGAGACCAAGAGCTTCCAAAATGCCTCTTCCCAAAAGATATGTGGTTGGGTCATATCCAAAGAGAGAGAGGTGGGCGGGTCCACTGCCAGGAGTAATACCCATGAGGATGGGATCAGTTGCCCCGCAGACACACCTTTTTGCCAGCTTATCAAGATGGGGGGTCTTGGCTTTTTCCAAGGCGGTTTGTCCTTGATGGGGAATATCTCCGAGGCCATCAAGCACAACGAGGACAATTTTCGATGGAGTTTTAATCGATAATTCTCGCGCTAAATTTTCCCAGTTCATGAGATAAAATATAGGATATTACCAGGGAGATGTCAATCTTAGGAACAAGGAAGGAAGCCTCTTTTTTTCGGGATTGAAGAGAGCAAGGGCTCGCCTTAAACTGGGTATGGAAAAAACACTGACCCAAGAATATGGGCCTACTTTAGGGGGGATATTGCTGATTCCTAGATTTCGCCCTTAACCTTTTGATGGGACCGGATCAAAATTAAGCATTCTGTTACCTCCTTGAAAAAAGATATTATAACACTTGGAATAATGAGGACTATAAATTAGGTAACTATGTAATGTATCCCCAATTTCAGAAAAAATTTATAATAGAAAGTAAGCAATGAAACTAGTAAGATAATTGATTGAGATTGTTCTTGGTATTTTTGAGCCAGGATACCACCCGGTAGGCGTGGAAGCAGAGGAGAAGGTAATTTTTAGTAATTTAAGAGGTGAAAAACTTTGAACTCAAAAGAAAGAGTAATTACAGCTATCAATCTGAAACGACCCGACAGAGTACCGCTTGATGGTTATTTCCGGCAGGATGTCTGGGCCAAACTAGAAGAACACTTGGGGACTAAAGATGCCGAGAAGATCATGGAGGCTCTGGGCCTGGATATTCGCTATACAATGTTGGAACCGAGTTCAGCCTTTACCGAAAGAGCAATTCCTTCTCCCTGGCAAATTCCTGAAATTGGCATGGGGCGAAAGAATCTGGTGATAAAGCGTGATAATGGTTGGCTTGAAGATGAATATGGTATCTGCCGCATTCCTAATTCCAATGGATTATATTGGGTTTACACCTACCATCCATTGGCTGAAGCAGGTTTGGAAGGAATCAAGAAATATCGATTTCCTCATCCTAATCTGGAAGAACGTTACCGAGGCGTCCGTTCCGATGTCTCTCGCTGGGGTAATAAATACTTTGTTGCTGTTGAACTCTGGAATATTTTTAAAACATCATGGGAATTAAGAGGTTTTGACCGTTATATGATGGATCTAACCCAGGAGCCAAAATTAGTAGAAACCTTGGCTGATAGAGTTTTAGAACATCGCCTTGAGCAGTCTAAGCAATTGGTTAAGCTTGGTGTTGATATGATGGTTATTATGGGGGATATCGCTGCCCAGGAAACTATGATGATTTCTCCCCGAATGTGGCGGAAGTATTTTAAACCCAGATTGAGAATTTGGCTGGAGGAAGTTCGCCGCCAAAAAGACATCTACTTTATGTTCCACAGCGATGGCAATATGGAGGCCGTCTTTAGTGATCTAATAGAGATTGGATTCGATATCATCAATCCCATTCAGCCTGAATGCATGGATGTGGTAAAGATAAAAAATCTCTTTGGCAATCAAGTCTGTCTGCACGGGACAATTTCCTGCCAAAAAACTCTTCCTTTTGGGACGCCAGAGGAGGTGGCAGCGGAAGTAAAGCAGCGCATAGCCTCTTGCAGCCAAAATGGAGGCCTTATTCTCTCTCCTTCAAACACTATTCAGCCAGATGTCCCCTTAGAGAACATCCTTACTCTTTATGAAACGGCCAAAAATACTCCTTTGTAATTGGGTATATAATAAATATTTTATAATTTTTCTCTATGAAGATAATGAGGCAATAAACTAAGAACCTCATTTTCTGTTGTGATGGGTGGGAAGGCCTTTTAGTGCTTATTTTCTTCTTCAACCCTCCGCTAAGCAACAAAAATCACGGCAAAATGGATGTCGAGGACAATTGGAAATTGCTCTTGGCGGACCAAAACGCCTCATGAGCTGCAGAGACGTCCGGAAAATGCCGAAAATCAGCCGGGCCTTAGCCTGATCAAATAGAAAATCATGAGAAATAATCGGCTGGAGCCTCGGAATCCAGCAAGAGTTCTGGCGAGAAGAGATGAGGAGAGGGGGGGCTCTCTGCGACAAAGTCAGTTTGAGGAATTCCTTATAAAAAGGGTTCTTGCTCCAGGTTGTTTCCTCTGCTACAATCGAATAATGGAAATGGTTCTCGTCCTTGATTTTGGTTCCCAATATACGCAACTAATCGCCCGGCGAGTTAGAGAGCTAGGGGTTTTTTCGCAGATTGTGCCTTATCATACCCCGCTAGAAGAAATAAAGAAGATGGCTCCCCAAGCGATTATTCTTTCGGGAGGGCCTCAAAGTGTCTATGACCAGGATGCTCCTTTGCCCGATAAGGCCCTGTTCTCTTTGCCGGTCCCTCTTTTAGGAATTTGTTATGGTTTACAAGTTATGGTTCATACCTTGGGAGGAAAGGTCCATCCTTCCTCAAAAAGAGAATATGGCTTTGCTCAGTTAAGGGTTAAAGATAGCCAAGGATTGTTGAAAGGACTATCTCCCAAGGCTCAAGTGTGGATGAGCCATGGGGATTCAGTGGGGGAGGTTCCTCCGGGGTTTATCATCTCCGGCTGGACGCAAAATTGTCCGGTGGCGGTCGTTGAGAATCGAGAGAAGAAGTATTTTGGGGTCCAATTTCATCCGGAAGTAGTTCATACCCAAGAAGGGCGCCAATTGTTGGCGAATTTTTTATTCACTATTGCCGGACTCCAGGCAGATTGGAGTATGCAATCTTTTGTCGAGCAGAAAGTTGATGAAATTAGGCGTCAAGTCGGGCCAGAGAAAGTCATCTGTGGACTCAGTGGAGGGATTGATTCTTTGGTGACGGCCCTGCTCATCGAGCGGGCTATCCAAGATCGTCTGATTTGTGTTCTAGTGGATAATGGTTTATTACGGAAGGGACAATATGAGGAACTCCTGGAGTGTTTTAAAAAGCAGTTTTCCTTCAACTTGAAGGGGCGTCAGGAATCGGATCGTTTTTTAAAGCGGTTAAAGGGAATTCTGTCCCCGGAGATGAAGAGAAAAATAATTGGCGAAGAGTTCATCCGTGTTTTTGAAGATGAAGCTACTCGGGAAGGCGGGGTGCGCTTTTTAGCCCAGGGAACGATTTATCCTGATGTTATCGAAAGTGTTCCAGTTAAAGGGCCTTCCGCCAGTATAAAATCCCATCATAATGTCGGTGGTTTACCCGCTCAACATGGATTCCAGTTGGTCGAGCCTCTGCGGGAGTTGTTCAAGGATGAAGTACGAGAAGTAGCCCGGCAACTGGGTGTACCCCAGGATATCATCCGTCAACATCCTTTCCCAGGCCCGGGATTGGCCGTGCGAGTGGTGGGGGAAATAACCAAGGAGAGGCTAGATTTACTACGAGAAGTGGATGCTATTCTTGTTGAGGAAGTCAAGAAAGCCCGGCTTTATGCCCAACTTTGGCAAGCTTTTGCGGTTTTGTTGCCCGTTAAATCCGTCGGGGTGATGGGAGACAAAAGGACTTATCAAAGAGTCGTTGCTCTTCGTTTAGTTACCAGTGTCGACGGGATGACGGCTGATTGGTACCCAGCTTCCCCGCGTTTTCTTAATCGAGTGGCGACTAGGATTATCAATGAGGTCGATGGAGTAAACCGGGTTGTGTATGACATAACCTCCAAACCCCCGGGAACCATTGAGTGGGAATAATAGCGTTTTAGTTATTTTGAGGAGCAATGTCAGAGGCCAATAATAATATCCCCCCTTTCATTCATCTTCATACTCACACCGAGTATAGTGTTCTAGACGGAGCCTTGCGCTTGGCTGATTTAGTCAAGGCCGCCAAGTTGATGAATATGCCGGCGGTCGCCATTACTGATCATGGTAATATTTTTGGGGCGGTAAGTTTCTTTCGTTTGGCCAAGGAACAGAAAATTAAGCCCATTCTTGGCTGCGAAATGTACGTTGCTCCCGGAAGTCGCCAGGATAAAACCCCGGATCAGAATCGCCCCAGCCATTTTCACCTTGTACTTTTAGTCAAGGATGAAAGGGGTTATAAAAACCTTTGCCAGCTAATCTCTAAGAGCTATATCGAAGGCTTTTACTATAAACCCCGGATTGATAAGGAGCTGTTGGCCTCTCATGCCGAGGGATTAATCGCTCTCTCGGCTTGCTTAAAGGGAGAGATAAGCTATTTCCTCGAAATGGATCGCGAGGAAGAAGCGCAAAGAGCGGCCCGGGAATATGCGCAGATTTTTAGTCCAGATGATTTCTACATAGAACTTCAAGACCATGGCTTGGAGGCCCAAAAAAAGGTTAACCCCCGCTTGGTGGAGCTTGCCCATCAATTGGGTCTTCCCTTGGTGGCCACTAACGATGTGCATTATTTTCAAAAAGAAGATGCCGAAAGTCATGATGTTCTTCTCTGCATCCAGACCAATAAGAAAGTTTCTGATCCTGATCGGATTAGATTTGGGACCCAGGAGTTTTATTTTAAATCCAGCGAAGAAATGGCGGCTCTTTTTCAAGATGTTCCCGAGGCCCTGATCAACCCGGCAAAAATTGCGGCTCGCTGTAACTTTGATTTTCCTTTCAAGGGTTATAATTTACCTCGATTTCAACCCCCGCCTGGTTATACCTTAGAGAATTACTTTGAGGAAATTGCCTGGGAAGGACTGGAGAAAAAATTAGCTATTCTCGGCCCAAGAATTCGCGAGGGACAATTACCCTCTGAGGATTTTTACCGAGACCGGTTGAAAAAGGAGATCAGCCTGGTTAAAGACATGGGTTTTGCCGGGTATTTCCTCATCGTCTGGGATTTGATTCGCGAAGCCCGAACCCGAGGAATTCCCGTCGGTCCTGGCCGAGGTTCGGCGGCAGGAAGTCTCTTAGCCTTTGTTCTGGGCATCACGGCGGTTGATCCTATCGAGTATAACCTTTTTTTTGAACGCTTTCTTAATCCCGAAAGGGTCAGTTTGCCGGACATTGACATAGATTTCTGTGGTCGTCGGCGGGATGAAATTATCCAGTATGCCACCGCTAAATACGGGCAGGAGAATGTCTGTCAGATTATCACTTTTGGGACTATGGCTGGTCGTCAAGCAGTCCGTGATGTCGGCCGGGCGCTGGAAGTTCCTCTGCCCGAAGTGGATAAGATTGCCAAAATGATCCCCCCGCAAACTCAAGGCTCGGCCATTAAGAATGCTTTAGAAACAATCCCTCAATTAAGAGAAATTTACACCAAGAACAGTAAAATAACCCATCTTCTTAATTTAGCCCAGAAACTCGAAGGACAAGTTAGGCATCCCTCCATCCATGCGGCAGGCATCGTCATCGCGCCCCAGCCTTTAACCGAATTTTTACCTCTCTATATGTCCGCGCGAGGGGAAATAACAACTCAGTTTCCCATGCAAGATGTAGAGGCTCTAGGGTTGCTAAAGATGGATCTATTAGGATTACGCAACTTGACCGTGATCAAGGATTCTCTGGAGTTGATTAGAAAGGACACGGGAGAAGAGGTTGATATTGACCATGTACCCCTTGATGACCCTCAAACCTTTGCTCTTTTCCAAGCCGGCAATACTGATGGGGTATTTCAGTTTGAAAGCGCGGGTATGAAGGCTCTTTTAGTTAATTATAAACCGGAAGATTTCCGGGATCTGATTGCCTTGAATGCTCTCTATCGCCCGGGGCCTCTCCAGAGCGGAATGACCGAGGAATTCATCAAGCGCAAGCATCATCCCGACTCAATCAAATATGATTTGCCCGAATTGGAGCCAATTCTTAAGGAGACAAAAGGATTGATTGTCTATCAAGAGCAAGTCATGATGATTGCCACGGAATTGGCGGGCTTTTCCTTGGCGGAGGCGGATCTCTTGAGGAAAGCCATCGGTAAAAAGAAAACCTCGGTGATGAAGGCCCAACGGGATAGGTTTATCCAGGGAGCGAAGAGAAAAGGAATCAACCCAGCTAAGGCCAATCAACTTTTTGAAACTATCAATTATTTTGCCGGTTATGGCTTTAATAAATCCCATAGTGCTGCCTATGCTTATCTTGCCTTTCAAACCGCTTATCTCAAGGCTCATTATCCGGTTTGCTTTCTCGCAGCCCTGTTAACCTCGGAAGCCGAGAAAGGAGCCACTGACCAAGTGGTGAAATATATCAACGAATGTAAGGAGATGGGCATTAAAGTCCTTCCTCCTGACATCAATGAAAGCGATTTAACTTTTTCCGTGGCTAAAGGGAGTATTCGTTTTGGATTGGCGGCCATTAAAAATGTTGGCGAGCAAGCAGTGCGATCTATCCTCCAAGCTAGGCAAAAAATTGGTGGTTTTAAATCACCTTTTGACATCGTCGAAAATGTAGACCCGAAGGCGGTTAATCGTAAAGTACTGGAGAGCTTAATCAAAGCCGGGGCCTTTGATTCTTTAGGCTGGAAACGCTCGCAGTTATTCCATATGGTGGACATGATGATTGCCCGCAGCCATAAGATCAGTAAAAGGAAGCAGTCCCCCCAAACAACATTGTTTGGAGGGGAAGAAATTGAGCCCTTAACTCTTCCTCCTGAAATTGCTGAGATGAAAGAGTGGGATGAAGCGCAAGCTTTGGCTTATGAGAAAGAAGCCCTGGGTTTTTACTTTTCTTCCCATCCCTTAGCCCAATATGGCCATCATCTTAAGCGCTTGGTAAGCCATGCAATTAATGAGTTGGAGGCGGTTAATAATCATGACCGGGAGATTATGGTGGCGGGAATTATCAATGGAATGAAGCAGATAAAAACCCGAAAAGATGAGCGGATGGCCACTTTTGTGCTGGAAGATATGACCGGGCAATTGGAAGTAGTTGTTTTCCCTGATGCCTATCGGCAAAACTATGAATATCTTCGGGAAGATATTTTGGTCTGGGTGAAAGGGAAATTATCCCCTAACTCGGATTCTCCTCGTCTTATTTTATCCGAAATTATGCTTTTGGAAGAAGCGTTGGAGAAGTTAGCTCGAAAAGTTGTTATTCGACTCTACTTGCCCGGGTTAGAAAAAGTGTTGCTCGAAGAACTCAAATCTTTATTAGCTGCCAATCGCGGCCAATGCCCTGTTTATTTTGAATTGGAAAAACCACTGGCCTTTCGCTTACTGGTTCAATCGGCCGAAGAAGAGAAGGTGAAACCTTCAACCAAGTTACGCCAACAGGTGGAAAATTTACTCGGGGAAAACTCTTTCTATGTGGATTATAACAATCATTACTGATGACGAGGGATAATCTGGTGTTCTTCCAGGTACTGGATGACTTGAGAGCAGCATTCCTCAACAGAGAGGAGGCTGGTATCCAGAGTTATCTCTGGTGCCAGAGGCTCTTCATAAGGGGCTGAAATGCCAGTGAATTCTTTTATTTCACCCGCCCGAGCCTTCTTGTATAATCCTTTAGGATCTCGTTTTTCGGCCACTTGGAGAGGGACCTTGACAAAGACTTCGATAAACCCTCCCGGGGGTAGAAGATGGCGGGCTTTCTGACGGTCAGCTTGATAAGGGGAAATGAAAGCGGTCATCGTAATGAGACCGGCCTGAGCAAAAAGCTTGGCCACTTCTCCAATCCGGCGGATGTTTTCTTCTCGGTCTTCGGGTGAAAACCCGAGATCTTGGTTCAGGCCATGGCGAATGTTGTCCCCGTCGAGCACATATGACAGATGGCCTCGTTCAAAAAGTTTCTCTTCCACCGCATGAGCAATGGTAGATTTTCCTGAACCGGAAAGACCAGTAAACCAGATAACCACTCCCTTTTGATTGAGAAGTCGCTCTCGATCCTCTTTGGTAATAGCCCCTTGGTGCCAGGTAATATTAGTTGCTTTTTGCCGAACCATGATGCTCACCTATTCTTTTTTTGTTGGTAGTAGTCGAGTAATATCTGGACCACTTCGGGACGACTGAATTCCTTGGGAGGCCTTTCACCCCGAGCAAGCATCTCCCGCAGTTTCGTCCCGCTGATGAGAACCCGGTCTTCGTTGCTATGGGGGCAGGTTTTTAAAGAGGCCATCCCGTCGCACTGGTAACACCAAAAGGTCCAGTCAATTTTCAGAGGTTTGATGTAGAGCTCGTCTTCACCGATCTGGTCGAAAATTTTTTGGGCAGCAAAGGGCCCGTAGTAGTTGCCTACTCCGGCATGGTCGCGGCCGATAATCAGGTGGCTACAACCGAAATTTTGGCGAATGATAGCATGTAAAACAGCTTCGCGAGGACCAGCGTAGCGCATTTCCATGGGGTAGACCTTGATGACTATCCGTTCTTGGGGATAATACTTGGCCAGGAGGACTTCGTAGCACTGCATTCGAACCTCAGCCGGAATATCGTCAGCCTTGAGTTTACCCACTAAAGGATGAATAAAAAGGCCATCAGATACTTCTAAGGCAATTTTGGTGCAGTACTCATGACTACGGTGCATCGGATTGCGGGTTTGAAAAGCAGCCACGGTTTGCCAGCCTTTCTTTTGAAAAATTCTTCTTGTTTCTTCGGGCCGCGCAAAATAATTCCCGTAGAGAGCCGGAAAAGGCCCTTCACTTAAAGCCACCACTTCACCCCCTAGATAAACCTTCGGCTGGGCATATATTTTAGCCACTCCTGGATGGGCTTCATCCTCGGTGCCAAAGACAAGGCGAGCTTCCAGGCGTGGGTCATAAGTAAATTTGTCGCGCAGACGGAAAATGCCCATGATTTCTTGGGAATCGCGGTCGATTAGAGCTATTTCCGAATTGAGAGAGAGCTTCTTGGCTTCTTCTTCAGTAACTGCCAAAGTTATCGGAATTGGCCAAAGAGTGCCGTCGGCAAGATGCATGTCTTTAATCACTTGCTGGTAGTCGTCATGGCCCATAAAGCCGCTCAGAGGACTAAAAGCGCCCATAGCGAGCATGATTAAGTCGGATGTTTCCCGGGAGGACAGGTACACAGGAGGTAAAGTTTGGGCCCTTTTCTTTGCTTCTGGCCGACCTTCTTCATTAATAAGAAGAGGCTTTAGTTGACCACCATGAGGGGGAACAAGTTTCATGCTGAACCTCCATCTTTGATTCAATTTGAGTGCCCATAAGGCAACTTAACAAGATACCATAAGTTAGTGATTCTCGGCTAATAGATAATACGTCTCAAGGCTCTTCTTCAACTCGGCGGGAAAAAGAGAGAAACTCTTTCCTGTTGGGACCAGGGGGAGATTAGCCCGCCCCCTGGCTAATAAAGCCTCAGTCATTGCTTTTCTCTTTATTCCCGTCAGAGATGATTACCCAAGACGGCTCCTTGGAGAAGAGCTTTTAGCTAATTGTCCAAATGGGAATTCCTGTTGAGAGGCCGGCTAGGCACTCTAATTATACTCCAATTGGAGTGTATAGTTTAGTCAGAGAAAAAGTCAATGTCAAGGTTAAGTATCCTTGGCTATTCACCAAGCCACTTTCTTTTGTTGGCTGGCGGAGGATCAAAATATCGAAGCCGTCAAATGGCTTCCTCAAGCGGAACAGACCAATGATTGTAACGGGATCTCTTTTCGCCCGATGGGAAGCTTTTTAGAGTTCGGTTGGGGGAAATGGTTAATAAATAAACTCCCTTGAAGAAAACCAAGCCAAGGGATAACGTTTGACACGAGAAGAAAAAAAGTGATAATACAATCACGGTTTTTGGTGGAGGCAAGGCATGGCTTACCGGTTAATGATTGGAGAAAGAAGCCCAGTGATCAGGTCTTGGTTAGAGATGACTTTTCCTCCTGAGGAATTTATTCTTCATTTTTTTTCCGATGGTCACGATTTGCAGGAGGCAATAAAGAAAAGCCCCCCAGATTTAACCCTCTGCCGTCTTTCCTTGCCGGGCAAAGATGGTTATCAGCTGGCTGAATGGTTCCGAGAGGAAGATCTAGCCCCGAAGACAGCCTTAATCGTCTACAAGGGACCATTTGATGAGGTGGACCAGCCCAAAGCCAACCAAGTTGCCATAGAGACAATGATTGAACTGCCTATTTCTTCCCTGGAGTTAGTGGCCAAGGTTCGCCGTTTACTCGGCGATCGATATTTGCCCGAGGATTTGCCTGAAGAACCAGAAGAAGTCCCGGAAGATAAACCCGAGATGATGTCCAACAGGCGGAACATTAGAAAGCTTTTGGAAGAGGAGGTTGCAGCGATGGAGAGAGAGCTAGAAAAGAGAATTGGGGGGCGATTGAAAGCAGAGTTGATGAAATGGTTGGAAACGAGGTTGACCTCCAAAAGAGAACCATAAGCCAAGCAAAAATTGACGATTCCTGGTAAAATATAAAATCTAAAGGAAACAACAGTGATGAACACAAGAAAGTTAGACAAGAAAGCAATTTTATCCAAAACCTATGATCCCCAGCCAGTTGAGGAAAAATGGGCCGGTTTTTGGGTGGCGGAAGGGTTATTTCAGGGTGATTCTCATTCCTCCAAACCTAAGTTTTCGATGGTTCTTCCTCCCCCCAATGTCACTGGTTCCCTGCACATGGGGCATGCCTTATGTTTCACCCTTCCCGACATTATCGCCCGCTGGAAAAGAATGAAAGGGTTTAATGTTCTCTGGTTGCCAGGAACTGATCACGCCAGTATTGCCGTCCACAATGTCATCGAGCAGGAGTTAAAAAAGAAAGGGATTTCTCGGACCGATCTCTCGAGAGAGGAATTCTTGAAAATCGCTTGGGAGTGGAAGGAGAAATACGGCGGTGTGATCACTAAACAATTAAAGAAAATGGGCTTTTCCTTGGACTGGTCAAGAGAGCGGTTCACGATGGATGAAGGATTTTCCCGGGCAGTGCGGACGGTGTTTGTTCGGCTTTATAAGGAAGGTTTAATTTATCGCGATTATTATTTGGTCAACCATTGCCCCCGGTGTGGGACGGTGCTTTCGGATATCGAAGTAGAGCATAAGGAGCTGTCGGGAAAATTGTATTACATTCGCTATCCATTGGCCGAGGAAGAAGGAAGTGTTATTGTCGCCACCACCCGGCCAGAAACCATGCTGGGGGATACAGCCGTGGCTGTTCATCCTGAGGACCAAAGGTATAAAAATTTTAAGGGCAAGAAAGTTCTTTTACCTCTCCAAAATCGACTCCTGCCCGTGATCACCGATGAAACGGTGGAGATGGATTTTGGAACCGGAGCAGTTAAGGTAACTCCAGCCCATGATCCCACCGATTTTCAGCTTGGTAAGAAACACAAATTAGACCAAATCATTGTCATTGACAGTCAGGGCAAGATGACAGCCGAGGCCGGTCCAGAGTTTCAGGGATTGGACCGCTTCGAATGCCGCCAGAAAGTGCTCCGGCGACTACGTGAAGAAGGGTTCCTGGTCAAAGAGCAAGACTATCAGCATGCTGTTGGTCATTGTTATCGTTGTAAAACCATCATTGAGCCCCATCTTTCTTGGCAGTGGTTTGTAAAAATTGGGCCCTTGGCCCAAGAGGCTATCAAGGTAGTGGAAGAAGGCAAAATTAGATTTGTGCCGCCTAATTGGGCTAAGACTTATTTTGAGTGGATGTATAACATTCACGATTGGTGTATTTCTCGCCAATTATGGTGGGGGCATCGAATTCCAGCTTGGTATTGCCAGGATTGCCAGGCAGTAATGGTCGAAATAGAAGAGCCCCAAGAATGTTCTCGTTGCCATAGTCGTCGCCTAGTCCAAGACGAGGATATCTTGGATACCTGGTTCAGTTCGGCTTTGTGGCCTTTCGGGACATTGGGATGGCCGGAGGAGACCGAAGATTTGCGGGTTTTTTATCCCACGGATTTAATGGCCACTGGCTTTGATATCATTTTCTTCTGGGTGGCCCGAATGATCATGATGGGACTTAAATTTATGGGTGACATCCCCTTTCGGGATGTGTTTATCAACGGGTTGGTCCGTGACTTCAAAAAACGCAAGATGAGTAAATCAGAAGGTAACATTATTGATCCCTTGCAAATGACCCAAAAATATGGCACGGATGCCCTGCGTTTTACTCTGGCCGCCCTAGCTATTCCGGGCATGGACATCTCTCTTTCCGAGGAACGAATGGCCGGCTATCGGGCTTTTGTCAATAAAATCTGGAATGCCGCTCGCTTCGTTCTTCTAAACTTAGGAGAAGGCACTGGGGATATAAGGGAAGAGACTTTAGCTGATCGATGGATTAAAAGTCGGTTGTCTCGCATCGCCGGGGAAATCAATGATGCCTTGGCCGCCTATAAATTTTATGAAGCGGCCAACCGCATATATCATTTCATCTGGCATGAATTTTGTGATTGGTATGTGGAAATGGTGAAACCAGCCCTGGCTAAAGGAAATGAGAAAACGAGAGAAACGATGGTGACGATGCTCGATTTGACCTTGAGGCTTCTGCATCCTTTTATGCCCTTTGTGACGGAAGAAATCTGGCAATACCTCCCCGGGAGTGGGAAGTCCTTATTGGGCGCCTCGTTTCCAGAGCAGCGAGATGATTGGATTGATGAGCAAGCCGAACAAGAAATGACTCAAGTCCAGGAATTAATTACCACCGTGAGGACAATTAAAGCGGAAAATACGATTCCCCTCAGGAAAAAAGTAAGTATTTGGGTGAAAATTGCTCATCCCCAAGATAAAATATTATTGGAGAACAATAGAGAAGAAATTTATCATCTGGCTCAATTAAAGGAAATGCAGTTGGCAACTGAGTTTCCCAAGGCCCATAAATTTTTAAAAGGTTTGGCCGGGAAATGGGAAGTGGGCATTCTAGTTGAGGAAGGCTTAATTGATCTAGCCAAAGAAGTTGCTCGTCTGGAGCGAGAGTTGAAAAAGATTAGGGAAGACAAAGAGAAGCTCCAGGTGCGCCTCCAAGCGAAAAAGTTTGTCGAACGAGCCCCTCAAGAAGTTGTGGCCGAAACGAAGTCAAGATTAGCTGGGCTCCAGCAAAAAGAGATGAAAATGCAGGAACACCTGCAAGCTCTCCGTCACCTCCAAGATCACGCTAAGTAGGCGGTGCTTCCTTAAATAGGGGGACAGGTCCCAATTATTGCCGAGACAAGAGTCGTTAAGGATCTTCGAGGGGATGTAGGTTGGCGTTGTTATTTTTCTTAAAGGGCAAAAGATAACTATCTTGCTTGTTATTCAGAGGAAGCAAAAGGAATCAAGGGAATTGGGATGGAATTAGGGAAAAAAGTAATTCGACTTCCTTCTTGCTCTTCCACCAATGATGTCCTTCGGGAACTAGCCGAACGGGGAGAGGAAGAAGGGGTTGCGGTGTTAGCAGAGGAACAGGTTGCCGGCCGGGGAACCAAAGGCCGAACCTGGTTTTCACCACCGGGAATGGGGCTTTATCTTTCGGTGTTGCTTCGCCCTGCCCAAGAAAGCTCTCTTTTTCCTTTGTTGGCTGGAGTAGCGGTGGTGGAGGCCATTTCCGAAGAGTATTCTTTGCCTCTTCTTATTCGGTGGCCCAATGACTTGATCTGGAAAGAGAAAAAATTAGGGGGCATCCTTAGCGAAAGTTCCTTTGCCGGGCAACGGTTAAGTTATGTCATCTTGGGGATTGGTTTGAACTTGAATCAAGCGCGAGAGGATTTTCCTTCCTTTTTGCAGAATACGGCCGTTTCTCTGAAAATGATTCTCCATCGAGAATTTTCTCCTGAGTATCTGGCAAGCAAAATATTTCCCGCCCTAAATCGATGGTATAATCTGGTGAAGGTTCAAGGTGAAGAACCTATTTTGAAAACCGTGGAAAGATTAAGCCTGTTTCAGCCCGGGGAAACTATAATCATTGAGACAGCCAAGGAAAAAATTACCGGCAAGTTTTTAGGGCTTGATCGATACGGTCGCTTGGTGGTCAAAACAAAAGGGGCCACGAAAACTTTTTCTTCGGGAGAAATAATGGATCCGCTCCGCTATCGTTCGGGGAAAGGAAAAGGAGGGTTCGCATGATTTTAGCTATTGACATTGGGAATACCAGTATTAGTTTAGGGGTTTTTCAACAAGATAAATTGCTAAAGAAATGGCGTATTCATAGTGATTCCGAGCAAACAGCTGATGAATATGCGCTAATTCTTCTGGATTTAATAACATGGGCCAAGATAAAAGAAGAAGATATTGAAGGGGCTATTATTTCCAGTGTTGTCCCCCCTCTTACCCCCATTTTTCAGCAGGTCACTCGCCAGCTATTTTCAAAGAGAGCTCTGGTAGTGGGCCCCGGTCTAAAAACAGGCATGGCTATTCTTTATGAGAATCCTCAAGAGGTGGGGGCTGATCGAGTGGTGGCCGCTGTGGCTGCCTTCCATAAGTATGGGGGACCCCTCGTGGTGGTGGATTTTGGGACAGCCACGACCTTTGATGCCATCTCACCTCAAGGAGATTATTTGGGAGGGGCTATTGCTCCGGGTATTGAAATGGCGGCGCAGGCTCTATATGAGAAAACGGCTAAATTACCTCGCATTGAAATTCGCCAGCCAGCCTCTGTTATTGGCAAAACAACTGAAGGGAGTATGCAAGCCGGTCTCTTCTATGGGTATCAAGGGCTAGTTGAAGGCATATTAAGAGAGATGAAACAGGTCTTGGGCCCCACCACCAAAGTCGTCATGACCGGAGGATGGGCGGAGTTTTTCTCTAAGCAAGAAAAAGCAAATGTTTACCACGAACCAGATCTTGTCTTGGATGGATTGCGGTTGTTATATGAAAAAAATCGGCGGTGAGGGGAATCAGGGACGAGAGCCATGGCGGCGGAGAGGACGAACCGGGAGAAGTACTTCCAGACAATTGCTCGCTTTGTTCTTACTCAGCGCCGGAGCAGCCTTCTCTTGACCCCTCACGAAATCTACCTTATCGACCGTTGGTTGAGCCAAGAAATTCCGCTGCGGGTTGTCTTAGATGGATTGCAACGGGCCGTGGATTACTGGCAAGTTAAAAAGAAGCCGCGGCGCTCTTTTAGCCTGGTCAAGGTGGAGCGTTTTGTGTTGGCGGCTTACCAAGCCTATCGAGAGAGACAATTGGGAAAGAGCCGCCGGGGATTGTCGTCCGAGAAAACTGGGGGATCGCCAGTAAAACTACGCCAGATTATTGCCCCTTTTGTGCATCCCCATCAAAAACGATTAACCACCTTAGGCCCCTATTTTCGAGAAGCCCTGGCTGTTTTAAACCAAGACGAAGTGGATGAAGCCGGATTGGAAGAGATCGACGAGAAGATTGATCGTCAACTGGTGATGTTAGCCACAGCCGAGGAGCGGGAGCAGGTGATGGCCGAACTGCAAGCTACTTTATCCATTAAATCCAAACAGAAAATGAGGCAACTGGTTGACCGGGCTTTGGCTAAGTATCTCCGGCATAAATTTAAGATTCCTTATTGTTCACCTTATTTATATTAGCTTTTGTCCCCAAGTGAGGGGAATGAGTTACTACGTTAAGGCGAAGGAAAATGTTTCCGCTTCGGTCGAGATTTTTAAGGCCGTTCCTTCACGGCCCTTCTCGGCGCCGGCGAAGCTGCGCCCGATCAATTCGAACCTTTGGACTTTATTCTCTGATAAGATGAGTTTCAAAGTTAATATGAGTTTCAAAACTTTAAACGAGCCGGGCTCAATATGCGCTCGGCACCCGAGGCGGCCGGGTTCCTTTGAGGGACGGTTCCGGAAGGCTAAATCTTCAATGTGGCTCCGACCTTCTCCTTCGCCTTTCGTTCGATTTTGTTTCCCCTCCCTTGGGGACAAACTCTTATATTAAAG